>Ga0180007_10002980_pt1 | contig 19433 bp, 14 predicted proteins | sample MM_PC_MetaG_FD_121122 | JGI IMG/M metagenome (GOLD analysis project Ga0180007, IMG submission 121122) | Groundwater microbial communities from the Aspo Hard Rock Laboratory (HRL) deep subsurface site, Sweden - MM_PC_MetaG | ecosystem: Environmental > Aquatic > Deep subsurface > Groundwater... | reverse complement strand
GTTAGCTCTTAATATGATTAAAAAAGAGGATTCCAAAATAGGCCTCAAGGCTAAGCGACTTCTTGCTGGTTGGTCGCAAGAGTATATTTTAAAAGTCCTAAATTTTTAATGCGTCGCCCCTGGGGTCTATCGAAAATTGTTCTGACAGCAGCGCCCAATGACAACCTCAATATTTGGCTGATTTTTCTGAAAGGCTATATCAGGCAGTTGAACTTATCTTTTGTTGCCAGCATATTTTCTTTTTTGACAATGGTTCCATTTGTTCTGCTTCGCCTTTACAGCAAAGTTTACATGGCGGTATCAACGCGCGTTATTCGCAATTAAGCTGTAATTTTACGCTGAAATAATTCAAGTCCATTCATTGATGCAGCCCGATCATCAACTTTTTGTTCAGCTTGTTGAAATGCCCATGCCTTTTGGCAAGTACAAGGGAAGGCGGCTGTATCAGTTGCCCGTTTCCTACCTCGAATGGTTTCAGCGCGAAGGCTTTCCGACCGGGAAACTGGGTATTTTGTTGCAAACCATGTATGAGATCAAACTCAACGGACTTGAGGACTTGCTCAAACCCCTGATTCAGGAACGCCAATGATTAAACCTGCCTCGCTGAGTTTATTGAAGCAGACTTTGCCCGATGTCCCCAAGGCGGCGCTGGTCGAAATTTGCCTGAAGCTTGCCAGGTACAAAAAAGAAAATAAGGAGTTGCTTTCGTACCTGCTCTTTGATGCAGAAAACGAGGCAGCCTACATCCGGCTGGTCAAAGACGAAATCAGCCTTCAGTTTGCCGACATCAACAGGAGCCAGCTGTATTTTGTACGGAAAAGCATCCGGAAAATTCTCAGGATGACACAGAAGCACATCCGTTATTCAGGCAAGACCGCGACTGAGGTGGAGTTGCTGCTTTTTTTTCTCTCGGAACTAAGTGCTTCGGGCATCGATTTCAGGTCAGTGAACTCCCTTAACAATATGTACAGGAATCAGCTGCAAAAAGCCAAAAAAATCCTTGCGACCATGCACGAAGACCTGCAATTCGATTTCAGCGAAGAAGTCAGCCGTTTATCGAAGATCATCAGCCAATCAGGCAAATAGACAATCCAGTTATTTCAGGGCCGGGTAATCTGTATAACCTGCTTCAGCCCCGCCATAGAAGGTGGCAATGTCGAAGGCATTCAGGCCGGCGCCCCTGTTGTAGCGTTCAACAAGGTCAGGATTAGAGATAAACTGCTTACCAAAAGCCACCAGATCGGCATTGCCTTCAAGCACCACTTTTTCGGCCGACTCAAAATCGTATCCGGCACTGGTGATCAATGTTCCGTGATATATTTTCCGGTAGTGTGGAGTTACTTTTTTCAGGTAGAAAGGCAGGTTTTCGAGACTCGCCAAAACAGGCTCTATCAGGTGAATGTAAGCCAGGTTGAAGGCATTCAGCTCATCGATGAAATAATCGAAAGTAGCCACCGGATCTCGGTTCAGCAGTCCGAAGTTTGTTCCTGAAGGGGAAATCCTGATGCCGGTTTTATCGGCACCGATGGCATCCACCACTGCTGCCACCACTTCGAGGCCAAAGCGGCTTTTATTTTCTATGGTTCCGCCATATGCGTCGGTTCGCTGGTTGACGCTGTCGCTCAGAAACTGATCAACGAGATAGCCATTTGCGCCATGGATTTCGACGCCATCGAAACCTGCTTCGATGGCATTGCGGGCTGCCTGTGCATAATCGGCAATGGTAGCATGGATTTCAGCGATGGTCAATGCATGAGGCGTTACTGTTTCAACCTTGCCAGAGGCGGTGGTGATGAGCCCTGGTTCTTTAACCGCTGAGGGTCCCACAGGCAAACCGCCATCAAGTTGAATCAGTGGATGCGAATGACGGCCGACATGCCAGAGCTGAATGAAAATTTTTCCTCCGCCTTCGTGCACGGCCCGGGTCACACGTTTCCATCCGGAAATCTGTTCGGCCGAGTAAATCCCAGGTGTGTTTGGATAGCCCTGGCCCCGGGGCGAAATCTGGCTGGCCTCACTGATGATCAGTCCGGCCGAAGCCCGTTGGGCATAATACAAGGCGTTCAGTTCCGTGGGCGCCAGGCCAATTCCTGCCCGCTGGCGGGTTAGTGGAGCCATTACGAATCGGTTGTTTAGCGTAAACGCCACTGATTCAAAGGTTTGGTTCAGTATTTTCATGCTGCTTTGCGTAGTAGTATTAAGGTTAGTCAATGTGTAACAGCCACTTCAGATGTCTAGCCCGCTTAATTTTTCTGACGCAGGTATTTCCAGAATAATCCAATCAATGTCAACAGCAACACCACTACTGACAACTGATAAATCAGGATCCACATCTGTTGCCTGTCAATTGTTTGCTTTGCAGTGTTTAGTTCATGATTGGCATCTTCGGCCTTGTTTTTGGCATCAGTAGCAGTAAATTTCAGTTCAGCGAGCTCATTCCTGACAGAATCGCAGGCTGCCGAAAAGGTATTATATTCCTCTAAAAAGCCATCATAATTATTGAGCGCCACATAATTGGTCATTTTGGCTTCATTGATCAGTCCCAGGTAGGCTGAAAGCCCGTATGATTTTGCAATCACCAGGCATGAATCAAGGCAAGCGTTTGATTTCTTAAACTCCTGGTTTTTTTTGTAGGCGATACCGAGGTAGTAGCTAGCCAGTGCGATACCTTCTTTATAACCAATGCTCTTGCTGATATTCAGTGATTTGTCGTAATGATCAAAGGCCAGGTCGAATTGTTTCCTGTCGCTGTAGATATTGGCCAGGTTGGCCAGCACGATGGCCTTTCCGAGCTGATGGCCGGTAAGTTCGCGCATGGCCAGCGACTCGTTGTAATACACGAGGGCTTTGGTTGTGTCTTTAAAGTCCTGGTAATAAATCTTTCCGAGGTTATTGAGCAAGCGTCCAAGGTTCACGTATTGTTTCTTTCGTTCCATCACCACCTTGGCTTCCAGCAGCATATTCAGCGCCAGATCGGTCTTGTTCCACTGCCAGTAGACCAGTCCCACATTCATGGCAGCCATCGCGTACATTGATGAGTCATTCAGGTCTTTATAAAGGTGGATGGCTTCAAGGTAATTTTCGGCGGCATTGCTGTAATCGCCCATGCTGAAATACACCGTTGCCTTGCTTGTTGCTGAACCTGCCTGCTGGTCGGGGAGTTCGTGCTCCCGGGCAATTTCCGAAGCCTTGTTGAATTCTGTAATTGCTTCATCGTATTTCGCCAGGTCCTTATACACCATCCCGATATGAATATGTGCTTTGCTCAGCACAAGGTAATTCTTTGTTTTTTCCAGGGCTTTGAGTGCCCTTTCCATATAATCGAGGGCAAGCGGATAGTCGCCCGACAAGGCTGCTGTTTTACCCATCGACAACAACACCACGCCATTCATGCTTTCGATGTGTTCGCGCTCGGTGTAGCTCATGGCTACGCTGTCGGTCTCCTGGCTTTTATTCAGCGAAACAGCGCGGTAAATTTCTGAAAGCTGAATGAGGGATTCGATGCGTTCCTGTCCTTTCTGGGTACTCACCAGTTTGGTCAGGCTGTCGATCTTCACCTGATCGACGCCTGCTGTCACATTTGCCAAAAAGAACAAGCAAAACACCAAAATAAAGGGGATTTTTGTCTTCAAAACCTTTTTTTTGTCAAACTTACGCAATAAAAATCTAAAACAAAAATCCGAAATGCTGGCTGGCCTCAGAAAATCTTTTTACTTTTGTTATTCCTATGTAATCTAATTCTAAATAAGCATGCCGCACTATCAGACAAGGGGCACAATACCCCACAAACGTCACACTATTTTTCGCAAACCCGACGGGCAACTTTATGCCGAAGAGCTGGTATCGACCGAAGGCTTTTCTGATGTTTACTCACTGATCTATCATGCATTCCCTCCCACTATGGTCAAGCAAATCGGTGAACCCATCAATGTGGCTCCCGATATCGTGCTCGATAAAAATATGCAGCACCGCAGCTTTAGAGGATTCGATGTGCCATCGGCCGACGATTACCTCGAAAGCCGCAAGGCAGTACTTGTGAATGGCGATGTGTACATCAGTCTGGCCGCCCCGCGCCGGTCGATGAAGGATTATTTTTTCAAAAACTCACAGGCCGATGAGATGATTTTCGTGCACAGGGGCGAAGGGAAACTGCACACCCTTTATGGCAGCCTTGATTTTGGTTATGGCGACCACCTGATCATTCCCCGCGGGACCATATACCAGTTTGAATTCAGGGATAGCGACAACCGCCTGTTTATTGTGGAGTCGTTTCAGCCACTGCGTTTTCCCAAACGCTATGTGAACAAATACGGGCAGTTGCTTGAGCATTCGCCATTCTGCGAACGGGATATCCGTACGCCACAAAACCTGGTGACAATTGACCAGAAAGGCGATTTCCTGGTCAAGATCAAACGCGATGACCTGATCTTTCCTTACACCTATGCCACTCATCCCTTTGATGCCGTTGGCTGGGATGGCTGCCATTATCCGTTTGCACTTTCGATACACGATTTTGAGCCCATCACAGGGCGTGTGCACCAGCCACCTCCGGTGCATCAGACATTCGAAACACCGGCTTTTGTCACCTGCGCCTTTGTTCCGCGCATGTACGACTACCACCCAGAGGCCATCCCCGCGCCTTATCACCACAGCAATGTGGATTCCGACGAGGTGCTCTATTATGTTGACGGCGACTTCATGAGCCGCAACCACATCGAAAAGGGCATGATTACCCTGCATCCCATCGGCATCCCACACGGACCCCATCCGGGCGCAGCAGAGCGCAGCATCGGTCAGCTACAAACCGGTGAACTGGCAGTGATGGTTGACACCTTCAGGCCACTGAAGCTGACCAGTTTTGCCTTTGCCATCGAAGATCCATCATACCATAAAAGCTGGTTATATTAACAAAGCAAATACGTGATTAACATGAATAATAACGATTTTCTTCCTATTAACGGAACTGATTATGTTGAGTTTTATGTGGGCAACGCCAAACAGGCCGCTCACTATTATCAAACTGCTTTCGGCTTTCAGCCGCTGGCTTATGCAGGCCTCGAAACAGGCCTTAAAGACCGCAGTTCATATGTTTTGCGGCAAGGAAAAATCACCTTCGTGCTGACCACCGCCCTTGTACCCGATTCGCCCATTGCTGAGCACCAGCGGATGCATGGCGACGGTGTGAAATTTGTTGCACTCTGGGTCGACGATGCCCGTCAGGCTTTCAAAGAAACTACCAGCCGTGGCGCGCGGGCATATATGGAACCCAAAACCATCATCGACGAAAACGGTGAAGTGGTCATGAGTGGAATTCACACCTATGGCGAAACCATCCACCTGTTTATTGAACGACGCAATTATTTTGGCCCCTTCATGCCCGGATTCAGGAAATGGGAACCCAGCTACCGCCCCGCCGATGTGGGACTTAAATATGTGGACCATATGGTTGGCAATGTGGGCTGGGGCGAAATGAACAAATGGGTAAACTTCTATGGCACTGTCATGGGCTTCGAGCAGCTTATCAGCTTCGACGACAAGGACATCTCTACCGAGTACACCGCTTTGATGAGCAAAGTGATGGCCAACAACAATATGCGCATCAAGTTTCCCATCAACGAACCTGCGGTGGGCAAGAAGAAATCACAGATCGAGGAATACATCGATTTTTATCGTGGTGCCGGCGTGCAACACGTGGCCATGGCTACCGACAACATCATCGAAACCATCACCGCGCTCCGCAGCCGAGGAGTTGAGTTTCTGCATGTGCCCGACACATATTATGATACAGTGCTCGACCGTGTAAAAGTAATTGATGAGGACATCGAAACGCTGAAAAAACTGCGCATCCTCATCGACCGCGATGAAGACGGTTACCTCCTTCAACTGTTTACCAAGCCTGTCGAAGACAGGCCCACTGTGTTCTACGAAATCATCCAGCGAAAAGGCGCTAAGTCTTTTGGAAAAGGCAATTTCAAGGCACTCTTCGAAGCCATTGAACTTGAACAGGGAAACAGGGGAACACTATAATTTCTGAATCATCAGGCCTGCTAAACAGGCTTAACGGGCTCAGATGAATACATCAGAATCCCGATAATAACACTTATTTAACCTATGATCTATAAAGCAAATGATCCCTTACTGCAAAGTTGGATAAACGTTCCCGTAGGCAGTGATTTTCCAGTTCAGAACATTCCTTTTGGTATTATCGCCTTTGGCGACAGTGTCGTTCCTGCAACCCGTGTCGGCGATACCGTCGTTGACCTCTCGGTACTGGCCGATTTTGGATTTTTCGATGAGCTGGGCCTCGACGACCTGAGCCTTTTCTACGAGCCGGTGCTTAATAGTTTTGCTGCACTGGGCAAACAAGCCCGCGTAGCTGTCAGGGAAAGACTTTCAGGGCTTTTCTCAATGAGCTGTGGTGATCTGCAGCATAATGCCGAAGCCCGTGAACTTGCACTGAAACCTGTTTCAGTGATCGAAAACAGAATGCCTGTTGCAATTGGCGATTATACCGACTTTTATTCGAGCATCGAACATGCCACCAATGTGGGCATGATGTTTCGCGATCCGGCCAACGCCTTATTCCCGAACTGGCGTCACCTGCCAGTGGGCTATCATGGCCGGAGCTCTTCTATTGTGATTTCGGGGGCCAATATCCATCGGCCAAAGGGACAAACCCGGCCCGACGATAGCCATCCCCCACAGTTTGGGCCTAGCAAACAAGTCGATTTTGAACTTGAAGTTGGATTTATTACCTCGGGCAGCACAAGGCTTGGCGAAAGCATTCCTGTTGCTGAAGCCGAGGAGCATATTTTCGGTCTGGTGCTTTTCAACGACCTGTCGGCACGCGATTTACAGCGATGGGAATATGTTCCGCTGGGGCCTTTCCTCTCGAAAAGCTTTGGTTCAGTCATCAGTCCGTGGATTGTGACCCTCGAAGCGCTTGAGCCGTTTCGCGTTGATGGACCTGTGCAGGAACCTGAGGTGTTTCCCTACCTGAAAACCACTGGGCCAAGGAATTTCGATATTCAGCTCGAGGTGTATATCCAGCCCGAAAATAGCAGCCCATCTGCCGTATGCAGGTCAAATTTCAAGTATATGTACTGGAATATGGCGCAGCAACTGGCGCACCAGACTATCAATGGATGCAACATCAACCCGGGCGACCTGTATGCTTCGGGAACCATCAGCGGTCCCACTCCCGATTCTTATGGCTCGATGCTCGAACTGGCCTGGAAAGGAACCAAACCCCTCAGCCTGGCCGAAGGCAGCCTGCGCAGCTTTATCCACGACAACGACTGCATGATCATCAAGGGATTTGCCGATAACGGCATGGTCCGCATCGGCTTTGGCGATAACCTGACCACCATACTTCCGGCAACACCCTGAAACAATGCAACAGATCGACCCTTTATTGTTTAACCCGGTCCATTTTCACCGGCTGCTGCTCGGAAGCGTGGCGCCACGTCCGATAGCACTTGCCAGCACCCTGGCACCCGATGGAACTCCCAACCTTTCACCCTTCAGTTTTTTCAACGCTTTTGGGGTCAATCCGGCTACACTGATTTTTTCACCATCGAGGCGCGGTCGCGACAATACCACCAAGCACACTTTCGAAAACCTCAAAGTTTTGCCCGAAGTGGTTATTAATGTTGTGACTTACAGCATGGTGCAGCAAACCAGTTTGTCGAGCACCGAGTATCCAGCCGGAGTAAACGAATTCGTGAAATCGGGCCTCACCCCTATTCCATCCGAACGGATCAGGCCCATGCGGGTGAAGGAGTCGCCAGTGCAGTTTGAGTGCCGTGTGCGCGAAATCATCGAAACAGGCCAGGGTCCGGGCGCCGGCAACCTCGTTATCTGCGACATCCTGCTGATGCACATCGACGAAGAAGTGATGGATGCTCACAGTGAAATTGATCAGGACAAGATTGACCTTGTTGGGCGTATGGGTGGTAACTACTACGTGCGTACCGGTGGTGACGCCAAATTTATTGTTCCCAAACCATTAGCCCGACTGGGCATTGGCATCGATCAGTTACCCGAAAAGATCAGGTTCAGCCACCTGCTGACAGGCAACGACCTGGGGCAACTGGGCAATGTGGAAAAACTGCCCGATGATGTCGCAATAAAAGAATTGATTCAGGAATTGAAAGATGTAGCGAAAGTAAGGCAAAATCCCGCATTACTCGTTGAGGAGGCGCGCAATTTGCTCAGCCGTAAAAAACCCGAAGCGGCACTTGCCCTGCTGCTGACCTATTTGTAAGCATTATTAGCTGAGCAAGGGCGCCAAGCCCCTGTTGATCAGATTCGATATTGCCGGTTTTTGCTTTGCCATGGCTTTCAGGTATTCAACAACCTCTTCGAAACTGATGCCTTTCATCGGATGATCATGTAGCAATTCTGCCAGTTCAACCGGGAGCAACCAATCGTTGGGGTATTCGGTCCTGAGTATTTTCCACAGAGGCAACAGCCTGTCGTGATCGCGCCCCGATTCGCGCACCAGGCGCAATTCACCATACAGCCGATGCAGTCCGCGGCTGGCCTCCGAATACTGAATCTTGTGGGTCTTTTCGGCCGGCACAGGATATTCCAGCCCATAAGCGTCGGCATCTGCCGGTCCTCCAAAAGCTGAAACGATGGCTTCACCAACCGCCATATCATAAGTTCCCCACGATGGGTCAAACAGCAGCCTGTCATGATAACGCACCGTGCAGGCATCGAAACCAAGCAACACCAGGCTGCCTTCGCATCGTTGGGTTGATATGAGTTTCCCTTGAAGACTGACACCGGATTCGAACAACAATGTAGCAGTTTGACCAACAACTAGTCCCAGCCTGGTCAGTTCATCGTCGCTGAGTTGGCCGGGAGGTTTGTTGATATTGTTAAACCTACCGATTGGTGAGCCGAAGCCATGTTGATGAACAGTTGTGCCATGGCCATCGATCAGCTTATTGTTAAAGCACAGGCTTGTTGGTCCCTGTGTCATCAGGTAAGCTGCTTTGTCATGGTGCATAATCACTTCTGAAAATGTGCCTGACACCTGCAAGCCAGAGTCGTAAACACAGCTGGCCGTATTGGCAGAATCAATGGCCTTCCGGATCCCTTCAGGGCCTCCCCTCCTGAGTGCCATTGTATCTGCAAACGCATCGAGTACATGGGTGAGGTGTCTGAAATCAGGTGTAACAAAGAGCTGCGGCTGCTGGGTTGTGATGTCGAAATTATAATGCACCGCTTCGATCGAATAAGGCAATTTTTTCACCTTGCTGCTCAGTGCACCGGCACTTTCGCCAATCGACGACAGCAAGCCCGCCCCATAAATGCCTGGATTATCTAATTCACCGATAAGCCCGTACTCTACCGTCCACCAATGCAGGTTACGAATGAGGGCCATCTCTGAGGGCTCTCCCAGGCCAGCTTCCTTTTCCTGAAGTTGTTTTTCGGCCTCCCGGATGTCAGCTTCGGGTGTAAAGGGATCAGCCTTAAGGATCGAAAGGTGCCTGATGGCTTCATATAAGGCAAAATCAGCCGCTGATGAAAAGGCTTTCGAGCCGATTTCGCCAAAATAACGCAGGTATTCGGCATACTCAGGATCGGCGATAATAGGCGCATGGCCGGCAGCTTCGTGGATGATGTCAGGTGCCGGGGTGTATTCCACCTGATCGAGGGGCCTGATGTCGGCCGCGATAACCAGCACATTGAAGGCCTGAAATTCCATGAAGGCAGCCGGAGGGATGAAGCCATCCACAGTGACAGCAGCCCATCCGATCTCCGACAGGATGCTGTTCATGGTGTCGGTATCCGGAATGCGATCGATGCTGATGCCTGTTTTGCGCAAGCCGTCGAGGTAAGCAGCATGCGCCTTATCGCTCAGAAAAGCCACATTTTGTTTCATGACAAACCGCCATACGGCATGGTCCTGCCAGGTGTATGACTGGTAATCCTGGTCGATAATCAGCTGTTTCAGGTGCAGCGGCAAGCGCTCGAGTATATCGTTCCGGAGCATAATACCTTATTTAGAATGAGTTTGAATAATGCGAAAATAAACAAATCCTTTTACAAAACAAGGATTCCGCAAACGATTTCGGATTTTTTAACTCTTCTGGCAACATTAATCCTAAACCCATCAATCCCATCTCGTCCTTAGCCGAGACGGGACAAATCAACAAATCAACACAGCATCACAGCCACACAGCACCCTATTGACACCTCACCACCAGCTTTCCACTTTGCCAGCTGCTTCCGTTCCATAGCCTGACGAAATACAAAGCGGCAGGCAAGCGGGAGGTTTCTATCTTGTGGAAGTTACTCGTGGGTTGTGCTTTAGAAAGCAGTTTGCCCGTTGGGCTGTAAAACATTACCAGCGCCTGTGCAAGGTCAATATCCCCGGGCAGTTGCAACCAGGCTTCATTTGAAGCAGGATTGGGAAAGATATTGAGTTGTTTGTTTTGTGTTAGCGTTTCGGCAATTTGAGTTGTATCTACAGTGTCTATCTCGAACAACCAGGCATTGTAGTTGTAAAAAGTGCCGCATTGCACATCAAACGAAGGACTGAAATTGCTAGATGCTGCAAAGACATAATTGTAATCGCTTTTTTTCAGCACTGTATGCGGGTTTTCCAGACGCTCAGCCCATTTACCTCCATAGCATTGCTGCCACTGCAACTCGCCTTCGCCATTTATTTTGGCTAACCAGATATCCATATAATTATACGAGATGGAATGGTTGCCGCTTACATCGCCATCAGTTGAAATTGTGGTACCAATTACGACAAACCCACCATCTTCTGTTGAAGTAATGTAGAAGGGTTGGTCATTGCGATACCCTCCCAGGCATTTCTGCCAAACGATCTCCATGTGATTGTCCAACCGGACTACCCAAAAATCAGTTGTAAATTCACTAATCTGAATATCATGCAGACCTGACACATCTCCATCGTTTGAGGCAGTGCTGCCAATAAAAGCATAACCATCCTCTAATTCAATGATAGAATAGCCAACATCATACTGACTACCGCCATAGCAATGCTGATCCAGGATGTTTCCCTGCAGGTCAAGTTCCACAAGCCACACATCTCCCCATGCCCCGTCAGGGAAACACGCAACAAGGTCACCATGCCACTGGGCAGCCCCAATCATCATGATGTTGCCAGCGCTGTTCACGGTCATCGACATGCAATTGTCCAGGCCGGTGTTTCCGAGGGTTTTCTCCCACTCCAGGTTGCCCAGCGAGTCGCATTTCGCCATCCAGCAATCGCCTATGCCATAAAACTGACTAACATCGCCTCCGCCTATGCCAATGCGGTCAATCATCACAAAACCCCCATCTGGGGTCAGGATCATGTCTCTTGCGGTATCAAATCCTTCACAGCCATATGTTTGTTCCCATTGAATTATACCCTGCCCATTTATCTTTACCACCCACAGGTCAGAAAACCCATTGTTACCTGACTGAACATCTCCATCCATCGATCCGGCGTGTCCAAAAATAAAATACTCATCTTCAGATTTTTTAATCAATTTAAAAGGTGTTTCAGATGATGATCCCCCATAGCATTTTTCCCAAAGCAATGTGCCTACACTGTCTGTACGCACAAGCCAAATGTCATAAGAACCGTGATAGTTACTAACCCCTTCTCCTGATAATACTTCAAGGCCAAACAAATATCCATCGCCAATGGGTACAATACCGTTTGCAAAAACGTTTTCGTTGTTACCAAAGCATTGCTGCCACACAATTTCAGGGATTTGTGCATTACCCTTAATGAAAATCAAGATTGAGCTAATTAGGATGATGAATAAACGTTTCATTGTGATGAAATTGTAAAAGGCGAGCCATTCCCCTAAATATGAGGAATGGTTCACCTTTGGTTGTTTATTTAATGACTAATTTCCCGCTTTTGCTTTGGTTTCCTGCTTTCAGGGTGTAAAAGTAGGTTCCCCTTCTTAGCTTCCCTTATGTCCCAAAGCTGCTGGCCTTGCCAGGAATAAACATATATCGGTTTGCCCACATCAACATCACTTATGTCCCAAAGCTGCTGGCCTTGCCAGGCTTTTAAGGTAAAGGATGTCACATGCCTGCCCTGTGCATCGCTTATCTGCAACACGGCTTCCTGAAGCGGTGAAGGCAGTTTGTACGCAAACGCTGCCCAGCTGCTGGCGGGGTTGGGCATAACGGTGATGTCCAGGCCATTGTTCACTTCAGTTGAACCCGGCAAAACGGCAGTGCTTTTCAGTGCGGCTGTGTCGTCAACAGGCAGACAGTTGTTGTACTGATGTCCGTAAGCATAAGTTAACAGGTTTCTTGCCAGTAATTGGCCTTTGCCATCCGGGTTGGCTGCAATAGCGCTAACCAAGGCCTGTTCGCTACTGTCGAGATCAAATATGCTGCGCCCCTGCTGATTTATGGTTATCTGCAATTCAACCAGGGTTTTGTAATCGTTGAACCCGTCAAACCGGTCGCCTTCGAGACTCCTTGTTGATGGGATCAAATCAAGCATGGTCTGGGCCGAAGCATAATCCTGTGATGCCATAAAGGACGAAACAATCAGCATGTCTGCATTCAGGTTGTCATATTTCAAACTTTCAATCATTTTTGAACAACAAATTTACCCGAATAGTTTTGGTCTTCGATTTCAATGTGGTAAAAGTAAATCCCAACTTTCAACTCCCTAAGGTCAATCACAGTTGTTTCAGAAGTCATTTGTTTTGCGACAACCTCACGCCCGTAAAGGTTATAGATCGTAACAGTTACAGTTCTGAAGTTTGTTTTTTCGATGACTTCAAAAACCAGGTAATCCTTTGTTGGATTGGGGTAAACTTTTACTCCCTCATGGTTTTTAGGATTTTCAATAACTCCTGTTGTATCCTGGCTGTCAATCTCGAAAACCCAGTAATCTTCATCAAAATTTCCATTTCCACCGTGGGGCTCACAACCAACATCGTAGGAGGGCCCGTAATCGGTGTAGGCAGCAATTACATAATTGTTATCACTTTTTTGTAGTGCTCCGCCATAAATAAATTCATTGCCAATACCACCAAAACATTTTTGAGTAATGATTTGCCCAACACTGTCAATTTTTAAAAACCATATATCATTGTCATATTCACTTATTGAGTGATTATTAGTAACATCTCCATTTTGTGATTGGGTAGCACCTATTAACACAATTCCATTATTTTCCACAGAAAATATATTCAGTGCACTTTCATATTTCGACCCGCCATAACACTTTTGCCAGATTATGTTCCCATAAAAATCTACCTTGACAACCCATATATCACCTTCTCCGTGCCAACCTGAACCTGTTAAATCACCATCTCCTGACCACCCATATGCAGAAAAAACATATCCATCTTGCATTTCCAAAACTGCATCAATTCCATCATGATCACTTCCTCCATAGCAATTTTGCCATTCAATGTTTCCAAGGGAATCAAGTTTAAGCAATATACATTCTGCGTTAATATTATAGGGGTCACAAGTTAAATTACCTACATTGCCTATAGTTGAAGCTCCACCAATTAAAAACCCGCCATCAGATGTTTGAATAATATCAATACCGTAATCAAAATCATCCGTACCGAAACTTTTATCCCAAACAATTTCTCCATCACTGTTGAGCTTCACCAGCCACATATCATACATGCCGTAATTAACCGATATGTCCCCGTTTTGGGAGCCTGTCCAACCAAAAATTGCTACACCACCATCGTTTGTAATGCTTGCAGATTCTACATGATCAATCATTCCACCCCCGATTATTTTGTCCCAAAGGATAGACCCTATACTGTCAATTTTTACCACCCAAATATCATTTGAGCCCGGATAAGGGTCATTGCTTATATCTCCATCAGAGGAAGTAGATGCGCCTATAAGAAAATAATTATTGTTTTCTGTTGTTAATATCTTTCCAAATGCATCTCCAGCAGAGCCCCCAAATGTTTTCTCCCAAATAAGATTACCTGAGCTATCGATTTTAACTAACCATGCATCAAATAACCCATGACTAAATGAAATATCACCATCATCAGAGCCTGTACTTCCGGCAAGCAGATAGGTATTCCCAACTTTTAAAATGTCATATACATGATCTTCTTCACTGCCCCCAAAACACTGCTGCCACTTTATTTCCATGTCCTGGCTAAAAGATACTGTTGCCGAGGCAATAAATAAAAGGGAAATCATTACCAGTTTTTTCATAATAAAAAAGTAAAAGCGCTTTGGCTATAATTGCCAAAGCGCTTGAATAATGCTATTTACTGATAACTATTTTACCTGATCGGGTTAATTCCCCGACACTCATGGTAAAGAAGTAAACTCCTGATGTTGATTTCCTGGTATCCCATACCTTTTGTCCATGCATACCCGTAACATGTAAAGAGGTTACCAATGTTCCTTTGGAATCAATTATTTTAATTAACCCTTCGGATTTATCATTGGGTAATGTGTAATTAAAGGCGACCCATTCGTTTGCAGGATTAGGCTCTGTTGTTATTAGTAAACCAAAAGCTTTTGCATAGTCTTCAGGATTAATGATATTACTGCTTTTAAACCCGGCTGAGTCCGATACATGAATGCAGTTACAATATTGACCGCCAAGAGTATAGCCCAAAGTGCCCTTTGCCAAGGCTCCCGCTGTTCCGGTACTGTTAACTGCTATTGTTTCAAGATTGCTAACTTCGGTGCTGTTAAGTTCAAAAACAGTCCTGCCCTGCTGTGATAGTAATATTTGCAGGTTTAACAGTTCCATAAAGTAAGCATGTTCAACCATTTCGTATTCGTTATAATTATACATTTCAGGCATCATAGCCGCAATGGACAAAGCATTTTCATAATTATTTTCAGATAAATAGCTTGAAATGATTTGCTCATCTGCTCTTTTGCCGCCAATATTGTCCAGCCAGCTTCGTAACGCGTTGTTATTTACCACTGTATCATTCAGGATACGCCGTATCAGATCGTAGGCAGCCCGTGTTTTAACCTGATTATAATGGGCCATCTCCTGTTCAAGAACTGTTTTGTAGGTACTTCCTTCGGCTACCTGACGCAGGATATTGATCATGTATTCTGGTAATGGATTCTCCTTGTTTTCAAGATATTTGATCAGTTCATCCTTTTTGAGTTCATCCGGGTTGGCAGCAAGGATTTCGAAAATAACATTGTCTGGTAAAACATCGGTTTTATCGGCCATTGCTTTCAATACTTCCATTGAAAGGTGCGGTGAATCGCCCAGTAGTTTAGCCCTTAATTCCCACATTTCATTTGAAGAGGCATTTTCAATATCCGTTAAGGTCGCTCCTGTATTTCCGCCATCCTTAAGATTCTCATACAAGGTTTTTACACTATTGTAATTGGAAAGGTTGACAGCAAATTCCAATTCAGCGTCCAGTATTTCGTCAGGGGTTAATACAAGATTTCTGCCAACACTACTACCTCCACCATAATGGGATTGACAGTCGCTCTGAATATTTACCGGTTTATCGGTAACCTGAAATTCTCTGTTATCATCAGGGTTCTCGTTAGCACATGTGCTACAGTAATAATATCCTACCAGATAATCACCTCCATTATAAAAATGCCAGGTTGCCCCTGAAGGACTAAATTTATTACCGGTCACATGCTGGTCATTTCCTTGTTTGGATTGAATTCCTGTGGTTTTTTGAGGATCATTATCTGGCTCAACATAAAAATCGGCAAAGTTGGCTACGTTTTCGTTGCAGTAATAGGCGAGACCATGAAAGAAATCATCTGGCAGAACATGATTTTCCCCCACCGCATAATTCCCATAGCTCAAACCATAGTAAGTATTAAAATATACCTGATCGGTAGCCTGGGTTTCGGCAATATACGTACCAATATAATTCCCAACTGGTGCACCCGGCAACTTGTAAAAATCGTTTTCTTCAATAGCAAAACCGGTGCAATTATCTGTATAAACCCCGTAAGCTGAAGCTGCCAAACCGCATTTTTCAATTTCATCCACTCCTGGCCCGCCAATATTAAACATATTTGATAAAATTGTTGTGTTGTTTACAGCCGTCATTTTTATGCCGTAACTGTTGTTGGTAAAATCAGTCATGCTTACTTCAAAAGTATTGTTGCTTGTTACGTTCCCTGTTGCATAAATCCCATAGGTGAAGCCGGTAAATGAGGATCTGTCCCAATCATTGCAGGGCACATTGTTGCTGGTACACAATGCATTCACCCTGAAGCCTGATCCATAGGAACCAATGCCAATGCTGGAGGCAGAAACATTTTCCACCTGGGGCGAAAGGGTGAAGTCGCAACCTTTGAAGCGTGGCCCGTTCACCTGGTTAAGGTCAATATGCTTGTAAAAGGTTTCGTAGCCCGGGTAATCCGCATTGATTTCAAAGGTGCAGTTGCTAAACAGCGCATTGTAGGGCATTTCTTCGAAGGTCAACGGGTGAAAATTCCTGTAGGGTAAGGCATGCACTGCCAGGGTATTGTTTATAAAACTACTGTTGGTGGCATAAACAACACCTCCTGATTTGCTGTAATCTCCCTTTTTCCAAAGGTTAACAGCAACAATGGCGTTTTCTATGGTGGCATTGTTGAGCACCAGGCGCCCCTGCTGGTAGTTGCCATTGGTATCGGGCCACTGGTGTGCACTGCTGTTACCCCAGACTTCGATGCCTTGCCAGGGTCCAGTACAATTATAGTTTTGACTGTTATTCCGTATTACACCATTGTTCACTACAAGTGTGGCTCCTGGCTCAATTACAATTTTACGGCCAGGACCCATTTCAATTTCTGCATTTGAGATCGTCAGGGAGTAACCACTTTTAATAAAAACGTTGCTGTATATATCGCGGTTGCTGTTCCAACTCACATTTTCATTGATCTCAATTTGTATTGTTTCAGCCATTTCAAGTGCAGCCTTTGCGTCAATCCTGCCAGCGCCTACAATGTTGTTTTTCGATACACCATAAACTTGTTTGTCAGCTGTCAACTCCAGAATACTGTCTAACTGTTCAATGGACAAATCCGGGTTATATCCCAACAAAAGTGACATTACACCGGAAACGATCGCAGTTGACATTGATGTACCTGACCATTGTTCATAATCATTCAGGCCCACGGTGGAAATAATATCCTTGCCAGGAGCTGATACATCAGGCTTTGTAAGCCCATATTGACCTAAAAACTCATCGAAGAAATAATCGTTATAGTCAGGTACTTTTTGCCATGTTACAGGCCCCTCGCAGGATAAGTTCCATTTGTAATCATCTTTATCCGTAGCCCCAACGGCAACGACAGACGAAAGTCCTCCTTCAATAACCTGATCCGGATGCTTCCAGGGGGATGGAATACACGCGGGTAAACTTACCTGGTAGGGTGTTGAAATTGGGGGGCCGACTTTATTTCCAGACGCTGCAATTGCTATGCAGCCGGCATACATCACATTATCAAGTGAATGACGCCATTTCCATCTTTGTTCGTAAAAGTCCGGATTAGCCCTTACCTCTTGACCAATTGACAGATTAATTATGTCAGCTCCAAACTCTAATGCAAACTCCAGTGCGGAGAATGTCCGTTCCCAAACCACAGTCTCACCGCCGTCTAAAACCCTTAATGCCATGATTTTGGATTCAGGGGCAACACCTGTCGAGTAGCCATAACCTGAGGAGCAATTTCCAGTAATCAGGCCAGCTACATGGGTGCCATGTTTTTCGCTCGCACCATTAATTGGAAAGGGATCATCATCGTTTGATACAAAATCATAGCCATGATTTGTAAATCCATATGCTGTTCCATCCCACATTCTTCCCTGTAGGTCGGTATGGTTATAGTTGACACCCTGGTCAATTACTGCAACGACTACACCACAACCAAAAAATCCCATTTGCCAAACCTGATCGGCATGTACCTGCGAAATATGCCAGGGAATTTCACAACCAGATGTATTTTGTCCACCTTCTATCGGAGTGCTTTCTTCAAATGCAATTTCCGAAGTTGATTGCAAATCAATCATTTCGATGTATTGGTTTGAAGATATTTGGGAAATAGCGTTAGGTGATGCATTACAACAAACCATATTGATAATCCAATAGGGAGAAATTTCGCTTACCTGATTTGAATCTGCTAAAGAATCCAATATGTTCATGAGGGGTTGTTGTTGCTGATTAGCAAATGCTTTGAGTTCATTTACTACAAATTCCCTTCTTTGATGTCGTGACATTTGCCGGAGCATAGGATAAACAGTATCAAATTCAAACTCGGAAGCCAAGCGGATCGAAATTGGTATCAGGTCCATTGTACCTGAATTACTAATTGAGTCTTGAAGCTGTTGTGTTATATTTTGGTTGAACGATTGACTACTTAATATAACAGCAAAAATAAGTGTAATAAGTATCTTTTTCATGTTTATTTCTTTTCATAATCATATAAGTTGTTTCTCTCTTTTTTTTTTACTCTAAAGAGTAAAACAAGCTAAATGAACCGATTCTTCCCCAACCAGAAAATGTGTTTAGTAGAGTAACAGCGACGGTTTTCGGTATTGCCATAGCGGTTTATTTGGATTTGCGCTCCATCAATTGACCACGAATGGAGTAAATGTATTATGACACATCTTAGGTAAGTTGCAAACGTTATACAATCTGTACGGGTGGTCCGCTGTAGCAGCAATTGTTGTTGTGGTGGCGGGGGGGGGGTAAATGTCTGTATTACAAATCGATACAATTTGTATTAATTGTATATTGTCATAGCATTTAGTTGCCCCGGGGGGCCGAAACCGGGAAAGCTGAAACGAGAACATTGATTGGTTTGTTTGTTCCGGCACTAAGATAGTGGTTTATGCAATATAAATCAATAAAAAGGACATTAATATTTCGCCTAACGCGTATAAGCTTACAAAAAGGAACAGGCCAACAACCGCCTTTCGTTGACAAGCCTGCAGTGGGACGGGCGCTCCAGCACCGGCGACATCCTCCCCGCGGGAGTCTACCTCATCAGCCTGAGCGAAAACGGCAAGCCGGTAGCCAGCCTCCGCGTGGTGAAGGAGTAATTCAGGGATTAGCTACGCTGAGCTCCCTTAGGTCGGTTCAACGATTCAACGATTCAAGGGGAATTACAAGCAATACGCTACAGGAGTCGCGGTAGCAGCGTTGAATCCTTGAATTTCCGCGAGAAGCCCTTTCGAGCGGATGTTGAATCCTTGAATATCCATGAGAAGTCCCTTCGAGCGGAAGTTGAATCATTGAATTTTTGAGTTCCCTCAGAAGGCCATTCGGTCACACAGCCTCACAGCCTCACGGCCTCACGGCCTCACAGCAACACGGCAACACAGCCTCACAGCACCACAGCACCACAGCCTCACAGCACCACAGCAACACAACAACACAGCCTCACAGCCCCACAGCACCACAGCCCCACAACCCCACCGCTACACACCAACACAGCCTCACAGCACC
>Ga0180007_10002979_pt1 | contig 19437 bp, 22 predicted proteins | sample MM_PC_MetaG_FD_121122 | JGI IMG/M metagenome (GOLD analysis project Ga0180007, IMG submission 121122) | Groundwater microbial communities from the Aspo Hard Rock Laboratory (HRL) deep subsurface site, Sweden - MM_PC_MetaG | ecosystem: Environmental > Aquatic > Deep subsurface > Groundwater... | reverse complement strand
GGCAACACCAATTTCGACAACCTCGGCAAGGGTCCGACGGTAGGGGTCTCTACTGTAGGTGGGGATGGTCTTTGACAAGCCAAGAGCGTTCGAGTAGCGCGGGAACGTAACCGCGCTTGTGTTCTAATCCCAGTCCAAGTCCCTTTCGGAGTGTGTTACAATGAGTAAGAGCAAGGCAATGGCAGAAAGCACGTTCGCGCCCACGTGGAAAGCACCAGGCGACACCGGTTGGCGCGAGTCGGAGTCAGAGGCACCGTTCAAGCTGCTCATGACGCCGACGGGCGCAGTCATCGTTCAGGTTGTGCGCGGCAAAAACATCAAGGCAAGCAATGTGCTTGCTGTCGCGCTGGCGATGTGCGGACCTGAGGCGCCGTTGACCGCGTTTGGGCGTTACGTGCGAGCGCAGGCGGAAGCGAGCGCGGTTAGCGCGACTCAAGGCAAGCGGGACAAGGCGCACGGCCGTGCGGCCGACGATGTGGCGCTGTATTACGTCGATGCCGATTTGGCGCGGCATGGTCCGTACACGCGAGCGGAGTTTATGGCCGTAATAGACAACGGCCATGTCGATGCCGACACGATTGTGTACGACTCGGCGTCGCCGACCCGTGAATGGATGCAAGCGAAGGAGAGTGCAGTAGTGGCGCCGATGTTGGCGCGCGTACCACCGCCCGTGCCGACGCCCGAGTAGACTGTGAGCAGGTGTAGGCGTCGAGGTGTTTTCGTCGGTCTAACACAAAGAGGAGCAGACGATGATATCATGTCGATATCACGGTGATAGCAAGATGCGAGCGGCGGAATTATCGGTCGATCGTAGGCCGCAAGCCTATGAGAATGCAGTGCTCGCCGAGTATGCGGATCTGATGGGCGCTCCGCCCGACCGCGAGTTAGATGCACGCCTAGCATGGTGTGCGAGCCAATTCCGCTCCGAGCGCGAGCAGTTACGTCAGGCTGCCGCCTTGTACATGTAGTCTCCCCTACACGCCTGTAGCCCACATGTCCTAGTGACATGTGGGTTTTTTTATGCGCCCGCTCCACGTCTAAGCATGTCGGCCCTACCTCTATCATACCTAAGCGGACCTAACAGACTAGGACAGCGTATCACATTGTGCCACCTTGCCTGCTTCCCTACCCGCTAGCTTATCTAGATGAACTAGCAAGCCTACGCTAAGATGAAACCACGTCGCGGTCTAGCATGTCTAGATATTCTATCGCCCCTATAGGTGCTATCGCCCCTAGAAGTGCTATCGTAGCTAGGGTTCGGCCCGCTTCGCCGGCGGCATCGGGCCGTAAGGTCCCGTTTTTTTCAGAAAACACCCCCTCTCCACGCCAAAACCTAACATCTCCCTAACGGCAAGCCGCTCCCTAGTCTGTCCTAACCGCTGTTTTCACGCTGAAAACGAGGGTGTCACCCCACTGTCACACCCCCGAGGGGCTACGGGGTGTGACACTTTATCCTCATTCTGAGCGTGCAGGGGCCGATTGGCACACTGTCACACCTGTCACACCTTCTCGTATATCCTTTTCTAAGAGAGAGATATAATATATAGAGGGTATGCAAAAAAGGTGTGACACCCGTGACACCATGTCATTTGGCGTCTGCGTCTCGGGAACGCAGTTTCTTGTCACACCTCGACATCTGGGCGTCATGTGACACCTGTGACACTCTCACGATAACGGCGAGGTCTGCTGGGTAGCTAGCTGGTCTAGGATGCCTAGAAGACGTAGGCAGAAATGTCCACACCCGCTTCTTGACTCGGGAAAGTGGGTGTGGTACAATACCCCCCCGATGGCTAAGAGTGACCCCGCTGTTGGTCAGGAAGAGGAAGGGAAAGAAGCCCCCCTAGCATCGTCGTGCCAGACATAGACGCGCTTACTACCTCGACCTCGTCTCCCTCACCGCGCCTCAGCCCCGACAGCGCGTCTCGTCTGGCTATGCTCGGGGCGTCCGTCCGCTCCTTCACGATGGCGGACCTTGCCTCGGCGCTATCCACGACGATGGGGACCGCCCGAGAGTTCGCCGCCCGCCTGGGCATCCACTTCGAGAACGTCGGGGGTGTCGAGGTCCTGGACCTCTTCAACTTCGAGTGCGCGTGGCACCGCCGCTACAACCCAGACCTCTGGGGGCAAGGTCCAGACAAAGCCGTCGCCGTCATACGTGAGATCGGAGTCTTATATGAGAACACACACCGGCAAGCGCTCCTCCAGTTCCTCCAGGAAGAAGGCAAAGCGCTCCTCCCCGACGTGCGTAGAAGGAAGCGGTCTCACCAACGAGATCTCTACCCCGAGCGCAGAAACGTCGATCACCGGCGCTCCGCCGAGGGATACCAGCGAGTCCTCCAGCGGAGACGCGAGGCGCGTGCCGTCGCCACTGCCCGACGACGAGAAGCCTCCGGTGAAGCCGACTGAGTCCCTGCTATCGTTCCTGTCGGCGGAAGGTATCGACCGGGCGCTGCGTGGCGTCGGCCTCACTGCCGATGAGACCTACCGCATCTTGGGCGACATCTTCAGGAGGGGAAAGAACGACGCCACCCGCTTAGGCGCCTATGACCGCCTGATGGAACGAGTCCAATATGCCTTGCGCTTGGAACGGGTCCTCTCGACGGAGGCCACTCGTGAGTTCACCTTGACCGGACATGGACCTGCGCCTCTGCACTTGCAGTTCACTGAAACCTCCGGCTTGAAGCTCGCCTCTGATGCGGCCCGCACGGAGGCTGCCTTAGCAGAGCACCTGCACGAGACGACCCCCCGTTTGCCTGGACCCGCTGCCTCTGTACTAGATGCCGAGTTCACCTCCCTCCCAGAGGAGATCGACAATCTCCCAGAGGAGATCGACAATGAAAGTTAGCGCACCCGTGTCGTGGTCCGTGGATGTGGCAGACGCCCTCCACCTGCCCTTGGCGGATGACGCCGTGGACCTGGTCTTTACTAGTCCCCCCTACGAGGATGCCCGCACCCTCGGCATTGGCTACAAGCTGCAAGGCGACGATTGGGTAGACTGGGCCGTGCCGCGCTTCCTGGAGTGCCTCCGCGTCTGCCGTGGCCTCGTCGCCTGGGTCGTCCAAGGTAGGACGCGCAACTACCGTTGGTCCGCCACACCAGCCAAGCTGATCGCGATCCTCGACAAGGCCGGGGTATGCTTGCGCAATCCGGCCATCTACCGACGGGACGGCATCCCCGGCTCAGGCGGTCCAGACTGGTGGGCCTCTAAGTACGAGTGGATCATCTGTGCTACCAGGACGAGAGGTCGCCTGTCCTGGTCGGACAACACCGCCACTGGCAAGCCGCCGCGCTACGACAAGGGGGGGCCATGCAGTCACCGCCGCCAGGACGGTGACAGGGTGCGCTCGGACAGGTCTACTCGACACTATGCCAAGCCGAAGCTGGCCAATCCGGGCAACGTCGTGGACTGTGGTGCCGTCGGTGGGGGACACCTCGGCTCTCCCTTATCTCACGAGAATGAAGCCCCGTTCCCCGAGGCGCTAGTGGAACCCTTCGTCAGATCGTTCTGTCGGCCCGGAGGGATCGTCTTGGACCCGATGTGTGGTTCTGGCACCACGTTGGCTGTAGCCCTGAAGAACGGCCGACGAGCCGTCGGCTATGACCTGCGGGACTCTCAAGTCAGGATAACACGCCAGCGCGTCGTCGAGGAAGTCCTACCCTTGTTAAGCTCCCGCAGAGCGGAGGTTGTCTGATATGCGCGCCTTCTTCATCCGCCTCACGTTCGTGTCCTGTCTCAGGAGGATGCACCACCACTTGGATCGGGCACCGTGTATTCACTCATCCTGTTCAGAAACAACTACTAGCCGACTAGAAGGAGAAGCAGATGCTCGACTTCGCAGATGAACGTGCTGTCACTTACCAGGGGAGAACCTTCGCCAAGTGGGTCGAGGAGACCTGCGCCCTCTTGGATCGGGAGGAACCGCGCATCGTCGTGGGCTGGTTCGTCAAGGCGCTGAGCAACATCGGAGTCACGGCGGTCTCCGTATCGGAGTGGCACCCCGACGTGATCTTGCAGGTCAAGGCCGACTTGATCCAGCACGTCCACGACAGGAGATTCGTTGCAGCGGCGGTCAGGTTCGCCCTGTGTTCCAGCAAGTGCTGGTCTGATCTCTCCTTGGCGCGGCATGTCGCGTGGCAGGCCGGCAACACTGCCCTCTCCGAGTACACCCTATCACTGAAGGAGTTGTTCGATGACATAGGTACTCCACTCTCGCCAGATCCAGCGACGAGCGAAGACAGTCCTCAAGAGGACACGACGGGACATCTCGGACAACCTCTTGGGGGTGGCGAGGTCCGAGGGGGAGCACGACGAACTCCACTTGTGCACCCGCTGCCGGGCGCGGACGACCCGCCCCGCACCGACATGGACGCTCGCGTGCCCCGGAAATACTCGAAGTTCCGCAGCGGGAAAGGAACTTCCAGATGAAACGCCCCAAGCCGACGCCGACGACGACGAAAAGACGGTCGCGACAGAACCACCTAAGCAAAGCAGCGGCACTCTTGACTCCCCCGAAGCAGCCCGCCCTGGTCAGGATTGACTGGATTGATTCTACGTCGCTGAGCGGCTGGATCAATTCCCACAGCGCGAGTCGGGTACCACTGACCCGCGCCGACATGGAGTGCCACACGGTGGGCTATGTCGTCCATCTGACGAAGCTGCACGTCACTGTGACAACTACACTCACAGACGAGGGGGAAGAGTGGGCATGGCACGCTCCCTTCTCGATACCTCTCGGGTGCATTCGTCGGGTGGCTCGCCTGTTGGACCCCTTAGAGGGAAAGAAGCTGCATGTTCATCGAGGGAAAAAGTAAATGCCTTACTCGATCACATACAAGCCCCGTCGTGACGGGAAGAATTGGGCCATCGTCAATAAGGAGAGGGGCGAGATCATCGGACGCTCCACCTCCAGGAAGAAGGCGCAGGCTTCCGTGCGTGCGCGTTACGCCGGCGAGAACAAGCGGGGAAAGCCCGGTCGCAGGAAAGGATAACCACCGATGAAATCACATTCAGACATCACAGCCTTGCTGACTTACCTCCTGAAGACGTTCCTACCCGCCAAGTCGCGGGAGAAGCTCTACTACGACGTCAAGGCGGTCCTCAACGACGAGGTCCTGGTCGCAGTCGATGGGCTGATCGCCGCCCTCGACACCGAGATCGGCAAATAGCGTGCGCAAGCCCTCGGGCATCGTGTTCCCCCGGGAGGGCAACGTGCTGTGGCCCCTCCCCCCCGACTACGCCGCCCTCACCGGGGAGGGGCAGCGGATGGCCCGCGTCAACGCCTGTCGGCTCCAGCAGACACCGAAGCTCGCCTTGCACTCGTGGCGGTACTTCTGCCGCCAGTACCTGGCGCCGGAGGTCCTCCCCGACGGCTCGACGTGGGACTCCTGCTTCTACGAGCGGTATGAGGAGCCGTCGGTACTGCACTACCGGCTGATCCACCTGATGGAGTCGGTGACGAGGCTGGCTTTAGCCATGCCCCGAGGGGGCGCTAAGTCCACCGTCTTCACGTCGTACTCTCTCTACAAGATGGTGACGAATCCGCAGTGGCTCGTCAACTACTACACGAGCAAGTTCGACCCGCTCGTCAAGCGATTCTTCGACAAGACGAAGACGCAGCTCGCCTTCAACGAACGCCTCGTCAATGACTTTGGTGTCCTGAAGCCGAAGCGCGGCGAGGGCATCTGGGGCGGCGACTACATCAGGCTCAACAACTTCTCCAGCGCGTGCGGCTTCAGCATCGACGGCAAACTCCGTGGTCCCCGCGCTACCGGCTTGAACATCGTCGATGACATCGAGAGAGATCCCGAGTTAGGCAAGCTCCCCTCCCCCGAGGAAGTCGAGGAGACCAACCGCAAGATCGTCCAGGTCATCATCCCGACGATGCGTGAGGGCGTCCCCCTCGCCGTGGGAGGGACCCTGCTCCATCAGAGGAGCTTCATCAATCATGCCTGCACGGAGGCGGACCCGGGTTCCCCCGACTTCGACGCGCGGTTCGCCTCTGTCAATCAGGGTGGGACATGGCACAAGCGCATCTACGCTTGGTGTGACGCCCAAGGCAACTCGTACTGGCCCGAGGTCTGGACCCCCACGTACATCGAGCAACTACGCCGAGAGCTTGGTCCTGCTATCTTCGCCACGGAGATGGAGAACCGTCCCATCTCCGAGGGGGAACGTACCTTCACGATCGACCCGAAGCTGCACGAATATCACGTCGATGTGCCCCCGGACGACCTGAGTCCATACGAGGAGCCGTTCCGTTCCCACGCCACCGTGAGGTGGCACGAATGCTCCGGCTCCGCGCCGGTGACTGCGTCTCCGAAGACGACGGCGTGGTCCGAGCACGTCAAGCAGATGGTCCGTGGCATTGTCGTCGATTCGATCGAAAATCCCTCCCCGACGAGTGACTTCGCCGTCGTCTTGGTGGGAGGCATGGACATGCGCGGCGACTTGTGGCTCCTAGACCTATACGCCGCTAAGAAGGCGAACACGCAGCTCTGTTACGAGCTGTGGCATCTGATCCAAAAGTGGCAGATCCCCCTCGTTGGGGCCGAGGACGCCGCATTCTGCGAGGAATACTTCAACCAGAGCCAGCAGCTCCAAGACCACCTGATGGAGACCCTCGGCTTTGTGCCCCAGTGCTTATCGCTGAAGCCCCCCACGAACATGAGCAAGGGACAGCGCATCCGGCGCATCGAGTGGCGCTTCCCCTGGGGTAAGATCAAATACCCAGCCGACCGGAGTCGGGACTCGGGGTGGGCGATGCTCTACGACCAGACCTTGCGGTTCACGGAGGACCTGAAGAACCTCCGCCACGACGACTGCATCGACACCGTCGAGATGTTGCAGCGCCTCCTCAAGGGACAGCGTGCCGTCGCCTTGCCACAGGCGTCCAACGAGGAAGACCCCGTACAGAGATTCTTGGAGGGAGAGTCGTTCGACCCGGCGACAGGGGCAGCCCTCCTGACGCCGGCGGATATTCCCCGCCTGGACCCCGAGACGCAAGCCAAGGTCTTTGAAGAGATCAACCGGAGGGCTTACGAGAGGCGCACCGGCGGCTCCGGCGACGACGACCTCGACGGTGCATACGCTGACGGATACGAAGAAACTGACATAGGAGAGATTTGGTAATGCTGTGGAGAAAGAAGAAACCCGACCCCACCCAAGCTGCCTTGGCCGTCGTGACGAAGGCGTGTTCTGACTTCAAGGAGGGTCTCGCCGCCGTCGCGAAAATCATCGACGTGGTCGTGCAGAACAATGACCGCGTCTTGTCACATATCGCGCGCGTGCAGACCCGGGCGATGCACGAGGTCATCTTAGCGGCGCGTACCGCCGTGGCTGCACAGTCTTTGCGGGACGGAGACCCCATCACTTCACGCACAGTCGCCGGAGCGATGGCCTACGGAGTGCCCTACACAACTGACCTCTTCCCCAGCGACAACGACGCCGCCGACAACGAGGCCGGCAGTGCCCCCAACGATGCAGGAGTGGAACCGCAGTACCCTTCAGAGCCCCCGAGATACGCCGACGAGGAGCTTGTGGGCGCCGAGCCCGGTCCTCCGCCGATGGGAAAACCCGCGAAGCCGGACACAACTCCTTGACTTGAAAGGACTTGTGGTGTATAATACTGGTCCCTCTGCACAACGACGCCGACGACGCCGACGAGGAGTGTGAACGAAGCCCCGTGAAGACTCTATACCTCCCCGAACCAAGTCGAGAAGAGAGCAAGCGCAAGGCCATCGCCAAGATGCTGTCGATGCACCACGACGGCGGTGACTACGAACACAAGATGCAGCGCGTGGGCTGGACCTGGGCGCAGAACTGGATCAATGGCCTACGCACCGACGGCGGCTTGGCACAAGGCACCCCCTTGGGCATGCCTACCCCGACGTATCGGGACATGCGCGGACGCCGACGGGTCCGCTTCGAGAAATCCTTGCAGCACGTCCAGACCGAGCAGGGCCGTCTCCTCTACATCGACGTGGCGCCGGCCGTCGAGCGCCGTCAGGGCGTCGGCTTGGGCGGTCTGCGCGAGGAGAGCGTCACCCAGGCGTTTACCGACTACGTGTATGGACTCGTCAAGACCGAAGGTCTGGTGACGACGGCTGCGTTCTGGTCTGTGATCTACGGGCCGTTCGGCTTGGGTGTCTTACCCTCGATGCGAGAGGAAGGCTCATGGCTCCCCCAGGTGGTGCTGATCCCGCCGTGGGAGTTGCGCCCCTTGCCGGCTGGTCCGCTGGGTCTCTACGACGTGGGGGGAATCGAGTGGGCGCAGTGGGTCCCCTTGTCGTGGTTGAAGAAGGCCCACAGAGACAAGCTCGTACTGCCGTCGAAACGCGGCATGTCCGAGGACTCCTACGCGCAGAAGCTGGACTTGCGGCGTGCCCCTAAGTCGTCGAGGATGCCCTCGGACAGTGCTCCGCCTTCCCTCGGAGGGTTGCTGCCCGACGCCAACGCGCTCCGAGGTCCCCACGACGATGTCGATAGGGAGCCTGAAGACGAAAAAGACGATGAGGAGTGGTACGCACATCTCCGTCAGCATTTCGTCATGGGCGAGAACGATTCCATGTCGAGGTGTCTTGTCACGGTAGGACCAGACTGGCTCGCGGCCGACACCTCCTACCAGGAGGGCGAGATGGCCGAACGGTTGGGCGGCGTCCCTCCGGTGATGCCTGTCCATATAGGGGGCTACCAAGAGTCAGCGAGCTTCTACCCGAGGTCGTTCCTGTCGAGGGAACTCCCCTTGGCTAGGGAGATCGAGTATATCGTAGGGGAGCACATTGACAACCAGCGCCGGATGTCCTCTCTGCGCAAGCTGCTCTTGCCGAGGGGCCTCGGAGCTAATGTCCGTAACTTCAAAGCCGCCAAGGATGGCATCGTGGCTATCGACCCCGACTACTCGCCGGCTTCGTTCAAGCCCCTGATGATCGAACCTCCGAACCTGTCGGAGGAATACGGCCCGACCCTGAACATGCTCGGCTCGATGCTCGAAGACTTAGCCGGGCAGGGGCCGTTGCTGCGTGGGCACATGCCCGACAGGGCCGATTCCGCCGCTGCGGCCAGAGCCGCCGCCGAGTTCAACGACGTGCCCTTGGCGTCGTGCTCGGATCTGTTCGAGCGGGCGTGGGCCGGTACGTGGCGGGCCTGCTTGTCGTACGCGCGGTCTGCCCTGAGCAAGGACGTAAACCCGAACGCGCCCACGAAGGCGTTCATCAAGCTGGGGCGCATCGACGAGACCGTCTTGGGCCTGACGTTTGATCCCTCCAAGGGCACTGTCAACTTGTCTGACTATGCCCTGCCAGATCCCTACAGCGTCAAGCTCACGATAAGGAACAAGAACCCCCGGCCGAAGCAAGCCATCTACCAGATGTTGCGAGAGCTTCTCGCCTCTGGGCAACGCTCCGAGGTCGAAGTCGATATCTTGGCGATCAAGGAGGGGCTAGACCTCCCTACGGTCAACAGGTCCGCGTGGAATGCCTATGAGTCAGCGTGGATCGAAAATGTCCTGATCTTCGGTGACGGGAAGCGCTCCGCGACGACGATAACCCATCACGTCCTGACGGATAATCATTCCATCCACTGGATAGTTCACAACGAACTGGTTCAGTCGCCGATGCTCCGCCTAGCTCATCAGAACATCCAAGACGCGCTGATCCGGCACATGCAGAACGACCACCGCACCGCCTTGGGGAATTGGACCGAGGCCGCTACCTCGGTCGATATGTTGGGCAGGTTGCAGCAAGCCGCACCCGGGGCTGCTGCCGCTATGGGAATGTCCTTACCGGGGATGCAGAGTCAGGTAACTTAACCTAGGAGAGGAAAGTCTTATGTCTAAGTTGTCGCAGTGGATGAGATCCTGCTTTTTTGACGCACAAGCTGACACCAGTGGCGGCAGTGAGATTCCACCTGCTGATACTCTCGGCGATGCCGCTGAGCCTCCCGACGAGGAGCAATCTCTCCTCGACCGGGAGTTCGAGTACGTCGCTGCTGGCGCCACGCGCAAGGAACCCCTGAAGGCGATCCTGAAACGCGCCAGCAAGAGCTTCGGCGCCGACGAGGCATTACGCACCGCCGCCGAGCAGCGCAAGGAAGCCGACAAGATCAAGGAAGACGCCGACGCCTACGCGGCGTTCCAGGAGATGATGGAGAAAGCCACCGACGAGCCCGGTGCCTTCAAGCAAGTGCTCGACGCCTTGGGCTGGGACGACAAGTTCCCCGGCTTGGGCGGAGAGTTGTGGAAAGTCTTCTCCGAGGGCGTCCAATCGTCCACTCAGAAGACCTCGGCTAGGCCGGAGCACGGCGCCACCGAGGTCGATCCTACGGTCGAGGAGGCGAAGGCATTCATCCGCGCCCTGAAGAAGACCGGCTTGGAGACACCCGAGCAGATGGCCCAAGCTGTCGCCTTGTCGCTGGGGTCCGCTGGTGCGTGGGGGGCTGAGAAGCGTGACAAGATGCTCCTAGAAGCTCTTGACAAACACGAAAAACTTGGTAAAATGGTGTTTCAGAACTCGGGTCTCCGCGACAAGCTGTTCAAAACGGCATCGCAGGACATCCAGAGACGAGAGCGTCAAGGCCAGAGGGCCGCTGAAGCTATCGAGGAAGTGCTAGAACTTATGGCAAGTGCAGCCCCCGACGCATCAGCCAAGCCCGCTCGCTCCGACGACAGCACCCGAGCCATCTTCCATGGCATCGGTCCTGCCCCGGTAGGAGCGCCTCCGTCGCAACTCCACCCAGGTGAGCGTCCCAAGCCAGACCCGAAGCGTCTAGGTGAACCAGGATATCTGGGGAAGTTCGTCGATGCGACGCTCGAAAATGCCTACGCCGAGGGCGAGGATTAAGCGCCTCCACCCGCTGATTGCGACATTTCCGACGTACTAACGCGCGGCACCGCTTCCCCCTGTGAAGTGGAGTCTAATCAATGGCTACTGTTGGGTCGATTCTTACGAATCTGACCACCCCGACCCTTCAGCCTCTTGTCGATTATTATGGGGCCGACGCCTCCAACTTTATGAAGAACCTGATGAAGTCTTCTAAAGGTGTGTGGATGAACCCTGAGATCGGCCGGGACTGGAAGGTGACGCGGACGTTTGCGTTGGGGATGGGCGGCGCCGTCGAGATGGCCGGTATCACCGGTCCCGACGTTGCCAACGTGGGTAGCGCGGTCGGCTACCAGGTTTTGCAAAAAGTCGAGACGTGGCCGGGCATGGGCGAAGCCGTGATGCCCAGCTACGCGCAGAAGGAACTTACCCTTCGCAAGATGAAGGTTTCCATCTACATCCCCTCGCTGGTTCTGAAACTGATCCAGTTGAGGGCGCACATCGGCAACCACTTCGACGCCGTCCTCAAGGGTACGGCGAAGAACATCGGCTACATGCGGAACAACCTGTTCCTGGCTGGTGCGCGCAACGAGATCGGCTCGTTCACGGTGCCCGGTGGCGGTGGCAACATCTCATCGACGGGCTACCAGGTCACCTTGGCCAGCGGTGGCGCCATCGGCAGGTTCAACTCGGGCCAGCGCTGGGACATCTTCCCGAATGGAAGCAACGCCCGGCAGAACACCGTGCCCGTGTTCTCCGACAATGTCGATCCATTTGGTACCTCCGCTTCTCCAGTGGAGACCGGCGGCGGGTATGTCAAGCTGTACCACACCGGCGGCGACGTGACGGCCCTCGCGGCCGGCACCTATGACTTGGTACCACGCAACTCCGGCCGAGAGCTGGCAGTGTGGCCGGCTGTGTCGGCGCGCGTCCCGACGACCTTCAACTCGATGTTCGTCGATACGGGCGCGTTGCCGTACGGGATTGGCACCGCCGAGAACTTCCCGATCTTCAAGTCGATGGTGCGAACGCTGGGCGGCAAGGTCATGACCACGGCGCACCTGCTGAAGTTCGTCGGCCATTACCAGGATGCCCGTCCAGGCATGGACGGCATCGACTCTTTGTGGGCGCGTCCTGGTGTGTGGGCGAGCCACTTCAACGCGAGCAATGCCGAGTTCAACATCGAGCGCAATGGCCAGATCGTCTCCTTGAAGGACGGACAGGCCGTCGGCGCCGGTTTCTCCCTAGGCGGCTACGCGCTGCCCTACAAGAGCGACTCGGCTCTTACCGACAATACCGTGTATGGGACCAAGAGCCGCAACAACTGGACTCTGATCGTCCCGCCACGATACAAGAACGCCGGCAGCTCTGCTGAGATTGACGGCGCAATCGAGTTCATGTGGCCTGTGATGAGTGGCGGCAGGGAAATCTTTACCGGCTATCGTAAGGTGGGTGGCGCCGACGCCGGCGCGTTCACCGATGCGATGGAAGCTCACGGCGAGCACTGGTTCGAGGTTGCCTCCGAGAACATCCCCGGCCTCAAGATCACCGACGTTCACTCGTTGTATGGATAAGCGCAGTCTCCTCCTCTGTGACGGCGGTGGGGGTGCCCCTTGTCGGGGTGCCCCTCCCCGCCGGTTCCTCCGAGGCGGATCGAGATAAGTAGGAGCAAGAAGATGTTTTTCCGCAAGCCTGTAAGCCAGATGGCCCAAACCGGCAACACCACCGTCCAGGCGGTGACTGATGTCGCGGCGGCCCTGGTCGCGTTCGATACCGGGACAGGTACCCCATCCGCCATTCTGGAGGGCGGGGTGACTCAGAACACCACCACCTCTGTGGTGACGGTCCCTGACACTGGGGTGTACCGTGCGCGCCTTACTGCCACCGTGACACCGCCGGCTGTGACTCACACCATCACCCTGTCGATCCAGAAGGCGACTACGAACATCGGCGGGTCTGCGATTCAGCACAAGTGTGTGGCCTCGACGGTGTTCTCTGAGACTACTGAGATTCTGGTCCCGCTGGTCGCTGGGGATACCTTGCGTCCGGCCATTGTCAGTTCCGACGCGGGTCCGCAGAACTACACCACCAATGAGGCGTCGTTCTCTGTCGAGCGCGTTGAATAAAGGAGTTGTCGATGTCGTGGCAACAGATGATTCAAGGTCAGCTCTCGGTCGCCGACGGCGCGGCCGGCCAAGCTGTTGTTGGTGCGACGCCAGAACTCGTCACCCAATGGACCACCGAATACCCGACGCGACAACCCCGAGGTACCGAACGCGATGTTGCATCGACGTACAGTATCAAGGTGTTGCAGCCAGGGTTGTATCGGTTGGCCATGCAGGCGTTCGTCAAAGTGACCGACGCCTGTGAGGTGACGTTCGAGTTCTACCGCACTACCGAAGCGGGCGTAACGGCGGCGCTGGGAGCGGCCAAGGCGAAGATTCATGTCCACTGGCCTAACGAGGACTTTCCTGTGGTCTTGGACTGTCTCAAAGAGCTGGAGTACGGCGACAAGGTTCTTGTCTACGTGACGACGGGCATCGACACTACCGTAACCGTCGTCGATGGACAGTTCATCGTCACCGGTGTGGCTCCGAACGAAGACTACTAAACCAGGAGTAAACAAGATGTCTCTGTGGACTCATAGCGTCTGGGCGCAGCTCTACATCGCTGCGAATGCGGTGGTCACTTCCCTGGCCACGGGTACTTGGACGCTCATCCAATCTCAATACGACGGGGTGCGCAATTGTGTCGGCGGAGGTGTCGTCGGCGCGATAGCCACGGGGTTATTCACCGTGGCCGAAGAGGGCTACTACAAGATCCAGTACAAGCTGGCCTTGCTCGGCACCACAACCAAGAGCGCCCTCGTCTGCCTGTACAAGAACGACGCCGCCATCGACGGCACCGAAACGACGATGGCAGCCGTCACCAATGCTCTGACAAATGCCGTCACCGGTGAAGCTATCGTCTACGCGAACATCGGAGATACCTTCTCCTTGTACGCTACCTCCGGCCAAGCGGCAAACGACTGGACTCTCACCGACGGTACTGTGACCGTCGAGCGGGTTGGCTAACCCCTCAGGTGTGCGGGGCGAGGGCAAACGTGTAGTTGGGTTTGCCCTCCTCCTGCTTCTTCTCGCCAGTGGAGAGAGCTATGCTCAGCACGGGCGGTGGTTATCAGCTTGAGATGGTCCGCCACGTCGTGAAGGAGGGGGGTTCCGACGCCTTGGACACGATTCGGCGTGAGTGTCACGACCCCCGCAGGGCCGCGTGTCTCCTTGAGTTTGTGAACACGGATACCGGACGGCACGTCGTAGCCTTATGGGTAGATCGTGACGCCGGCACCGTCGCAGACCTCACCTCATGGCACCCCGTGGCAGAACCTCTATCGGGCGAGCATATCGAACAAGTGTTGTTCAATCTGAACGATGAAGCGCGCTACGCCGGCTTCCAGACGTGGATACATGATATGCTCGATGAGGAGTGGAGTCGGCGCCAGCGGTGGCTCGACGACGAGGAGGAACGCCGCGACCTGCGCGAGTCGCTGAAGCGCAAGGAGCCCAACCTCCACAAGAGGGAAGACCCTCGGTGGCTTGCCGCCATCTAAGCTAAGGAGAAGGCGTGAGCGCCCCGTACGCACCTCGTGGACTGCTAGCCAAGACCCTGGCGTGGGTCCGCCAGCGCGCCAACGAGCCCTCAGCTAAGAAGTATAGCGATGCCAAGATCTTGGAGATCCTGTCGCAGCAACTCTCCCTGGTCTGTGAGGAAGTCTACTCATGGGCTCCGCATCCCCCCTACGCGAGGTTCTCGTTCACTGTCTCGACGGACCAGCAGCGCTATGAGTTGCCCGTCACCATACAGGAGATCATGCGCGTAGTCAAGCTCTACACGGACTCCGACGCGGTGGAATACGAGGTGTGGCCCGGATCGCGGCGGCACCCGTACGGACCAGGTCTGGCCTTCGAGGAGAACGTCGCCATCCTGGTGCCGAAGCCCGAGCTGATCGACGGCGAAACCCTCACAGTCGAGTATATACCCGGTGGCCCGATGTGGCTCCACCAGAACGCCGCGCCGATCTTTGATACCGACGACGACGCTGGAACCGCTCTTATCACGGATGAGCAATTCGCCTTGGAGCCCTCCTCGACGGCGTGGTGGCTTGGTGAGTTGGACCAGCGCCCGCTCGCCCTGCTCGGGCAGGTCTTGCGCATCGTTGGTACTGTGACCGACAAAGTGCCCGCCGGCTACCGTGCATTCCCGGTGCAGGAGCGCCGCCTGCGGACGTGGAACTTCACGACGCTCGTCGGCACCTTCGACCCGGTGCTCGACTTCGACCCATCCGTGGTGACACCCACAGACAAGCAGGTACTCATACCTGCCGTGGATGTAGCGGCTGGGCGGACCTACCTGTTGTATGAGGTGCTGCCAGCTCTCGACCCCGCCGTGTTCTGGATCGCCGCTTATCGAGTCGCCACCGAGATCCTGATGTCGGAGGAGCGCTACAGGAAGGGCTCCGCACTAAGCTCCGAGTGCCGCAAGTATGAACGCGCCGCCGGCAAGCGTTGGTCTCAGTACGAGGCCCGCGCCGGTCACACGTTCGACACCACCGACGATGACCTAACCGACGATGGAATGAGCTAACATGGCAGTACCCGCCCAAATACGAGACACCGGTTCTAGCGGAGGCCCTGTCGGGAAGCCTCGTCTCTTGATGGGGAAGTCCCTCACGATGCCGCCGGCGGTTCGTCTGCTTGAGGGGTCGCGGCAGCAGCTCATCGCCTCGATCGGGTCCAGCCTCCCCACCCTGGTCGTGTCACCCAAGGACAAGCCCGAGGAGCGCAGGATCATACATTCCGCTCCGACGCCCCCACCGGTGTTAGTCTCCGGCGAGACGACCAGTATCAGTAACGACCGCGATAAGCGCCTCGCCGAGGTGATGAGTCGCTTCACCTTCAGGTCTTTGTAAGATGGCCCTCTTCACGGAGATAAGCGAGCGCCCCGAGATCGTCGGACACTGGACAATCCCGACGCCGGAGCTTCCGGTCCACATGGGGATTCACCCCGTCGCTTTGCCGCCCGGGTCTTTCTTCGTCGCCGGTGGCATCGACGGGGACCATGAGGGCGCGGCTATTCGCTTGGCGGGGATGCGCTTGCTCGTTAATGTGCCGGCGCTGGCCGAACTCGGATCGGCCTCAACACATTGGGAAGACTGGGGGGTCCACCAACTGTGGCCCTTCCGAATCAGGCAGACCAACGGCGATCACGACGTGTACGGCTTCCTGATGTGGAATCGTCAGACCGAGAAGGTGTACACGCTGGCCTTCGTCGAGGGGACGACCGACCTTTCCGATCCACACGCTCCGGTCAATGCCGTCGATGCTACGCTGACGCAGACCGTCACTGGTGGAGGAGATGAGACATTCGCTGGCGGTCTGACCGCCGTCGTCGCCAGGGGGCGCTACCTCTACATGTACGCGGCGGAAGCGGGAAAGAACCGCACCTTGTGGTGGGATTGGGACCGCTGGTCTCTCGGAGGCAACAACGGCAAGATCAACCAGCAGGGCTGGGTCTTCGACTACTTGGGAATACCTGACACTTCGACATCCGTGGAGGTCTATGGTGGCCTCACAGACGCGGAGATTGCCTACGCGGGGATTACGCTAGCTCCGTCACCTCCTAACACGACGCTTAATTGTGTGGCCTCGGTAGCTGGTGCTCAACTCCCAGGGGCTATCACTGTGACATGCCACTTCTATAAGAACGGCGAAGATGTGGCTTTCAGATCACAGACATGTGTTTGGGGCGCTCCGACGTGGTCCACGACGCTTCTTGCTGCGAACTGGCCAACCGACGCATGGATGCTCTCCGTGCGCTTCGAGGATGATGCTGGAAACTTCTACCCACAGAATGTCGTAGGTCTGCCGAGATTTCATCGAGACTACACGACACAACTCTCCGGTGTGATGTTGGCTGGTGGATATGCTTTGGGGGTCACAATCTTTGATCCTGAGAGGAATCGGGAGACTGGGCTTGCCAAGGTCATACACTATGTTACCGCCGGTCAGACGCAGGAATGGATTCCAGCAGCGGCTGATGACTACTACTACATAGAACTCCGTGACGCAATTGGGGCGGAGAGTACCCCTTTGGCCCTCGACGATAAGACAGCTCTCCTCTTATGGAAGAAGTACGGGTCTTGGGCTACTCCGAGCAGCGGTGACGTAGACCAGTCTCCGGTGGAAACTCTACAATTTACTGGATACAACGACGTCTGCATACACTGGCAGACAGTGGTTAACGGTACATTCCTCGGGCCACACATCATGTTTGGCAAGGGAGCATCCTCGTCGGACGATGCTTATGTAGACTTCGTATCATGCACAGACGCTTCAGTTGGTGGAGGTACCTACCATGACGACCAGGCCGATGAATACCGAGTGTGGGACTCTGTCTCAGAGTTCAACCTAGACGGGATCGTCGCCGTCGTCGTGTATGGGGGCATGACGTGGGCCGTGCAACAGCGCGATGGCCTGTTCTACTTGCTGTGGTCGGACACACGCGACTTCAGGTTAGAGAACTTCCCGCTCGCCAACGAGTACGCCCTTGACTACAAGTCGGCGACGGGCCTCAGCTTCGCGCCGTTGGGAGACTCGTTATTCCTGTTCGGTGACGGACCCGTCTACCAGATGGCACGCGACGGCATCGACATAGCAGTGGTGGAGAGGCGCGGTCACTTCTCGCCGGTGAGCCGGGAAGCCGTCTGCGCCGTGGACACCACCGCATATGCCGTGTGTGAGACCGGCTTCTTTATGTTCGACGGCTTGTCGGGAACGCCGATCCGGTCCCGTCTCGTCGATAGGCTCTTGAAGAGACGGTGGGCCGACCCAGCGGTGCGTTCCACGTTACAAGTCGCCTACGATGAGGCCCTAGACGTCTTAGTGATACATTGTGCGGCCACCGCGCAGACGGCCTTGCTCTGGTTGGGGCTCAACCGGCTGACGGTGCTTGAAGGGGCGTTCTACCAGTTCGTGCGCGAGTTGTCCCTGCCCGACTCCGTGGGGGAGTACCGCAGGCGGGTGATCTTCTTCAACTGGCACGGCCGGTTCGCCATGCTCCGCGTTCCTCTCGACAGCTACGGAACCGACTATACGATGCACGACGTTCACGACTATGGGTCGGGAACCGTACCCACGAAGCTGCACGCCTACTGCTACGACACCTCGACGACGACCATCGACGACATGCCTGTGACGAAGCTGAGGCTCAAGCTGTCGCCAGCAGGCGCACAGTGGACAGCGACGGGGCATCATAAGAACGGTCTCACCGTAGCATTCCTGACGGGCTCGCGTCGCGGTGAACTGCATCAGTTGTGGCACAACGACAATCCGGCCGCCGACGACGACGAGATCTGCATCCGGGGCACTCTCACCGACTTGGCTACCTCCGTGGAGGGTCAGTGGCTCGCCATCGACCCTGTGCCCCTGGTCGTGGTGGGAGCACCTCTGATCGGGATCGATCCTGATAGGGGGATTTACCACGAGCGCAAGCACATTGGTTTGGCCGGGGTCATCTTGACAGACATCGAGGGGACCGACGCAGCACAGCTCTCGGAGATACCCACCCTGCGCGTAGGGGTGTGCGCCTCTGGTGCCCTCACTGCGGGTGAGCCGGCTCCTGCCCCCACTGGATACGAGAGTGACCCGTGGTACTATTTGCCCGACGCGGGACCGCTTCCGCGCTTCCTCGACGAGGGACACGCCTCCGTCGTGTCAGCGGACGTGCCGGCCGCGTATGGGGCTCCGGCTGATCTGATCCCGACGGATACGCAGGAAGCTCTAGCCCCCGACGACGGGGGCGCCACCGGCTTGGTGTTGCATCCGTTCGTCATATCAGACGTGGCGGGTCTGCGGTTCAGCTTGTGCGAAATGTCGTTTCGTGGTATAATATCAGCCTCGGAGAAGGACTAGTCCCCACAGGGAAGAAGGTAGCCTAAGATGGCAGCTTTAGGTGGTGCCAAAGCCTTGGAGTGGTTGGGACTCCTCTCGTCACTGCCTCTCAACATTTTGGATACAATCCGCGCTCAGAAGCAGGCCGATAGGCTTAACACTATGGCTGAGGAGGGTCGTGGGGTCTTGCGCCCTCTCGGGGAGAAGATGCGCACGGCGAACCTCGGTACCGCTGGGGAATTATACGCGAAGACCGGTGAAGCCAACGCACAGAACTACGGCAACCAAGCCCTCAACCTGTCGAGATTGACGGGGCAATACTTCGGCACGGACGTACCGCGCATCGGCGAAGGTGAAGACCAGATGCGCCGGGCCGGGAACACCCTCTCAAGGGTGGAGCTTGGTAAAGGCGGCTTGACCGAGGCCGTCGGCACAGAAGGTCAGGCTTTCTTGGACCGGCTGCGCACGCAAGAGGAAGGCTACCACGCTGAGACCTCGGCGAAACTGGACGAGCGCCTGTCTGAGATCAGAAACGATTTCGTGACGTTGCGGGACACCTTAGGTTCTGACTACACAGACTTGCTCGACCGCGCCCAAGCGAATGTTGACCTACTTATCAGGCGCTCGGATACAGCCGTCGAAGAGGCTAAGACAGCCAAAGGTGAAGCTCTCGGCG
>Ga0180007_10002978_pt1 | contig 19446 bp, 14 predicted proteins | sample MM_PC_MetaG_FD_121122 | JGI IMG/M metagenome (GOLD analysis project Ga0180007, IMG submission 121122) | Groundwater microbial communities from the Aspo Hard Rock Laboratory (HRL) deep subsurface site, Sweden - MM_PC_MetaG | ecosystem: Environmental > Aquatic > Deep subsurface > Groundwater... | reverse complement strand
TGCCTGTGCTTTGGGCACAACAGGCGAAAAGTCAGCTCTTGAGGCGCTTTTCAGTTGTGCTGACGACGAAAGCGAAGCGGTAATATTCTCAGCTGCCAAGGCTATTGCTGGCTTTAATCATGAAGATGTCCATGCTGAAGTTGCAAAAAGACTCGACAATGCAGATAAACCAAGGATTTTAATGTCTCTCGAAATTTTTGGTAGTATAAACGATAAACGTTCTGTAAAAGCCTTACGCAAATATTTGAAAAGCGATGATTCTGAAATTTCATACCGTGCTTCGCTGGCACTGTCAGGCACCGAAAATACCGATGTTGTCGAAGATTTGATCGTAGCTGCCAAGCGGCTGGATAATGAGCTGGTGGCTCTGATGAATGAATCAAATAATGCGTCGGTAAGCCTTATCATGCCAAGAAAAGAAGCGGTTAGTGGGGACGGGGCAGCTCGCGGGATAGCTGCCAACCTCGAAAAACTCGCTAAGAAGCTGCATGATTCCAGTCCCAACATAAGAGGAAGTGCTGCCAACACTCTTGGTGATTTTAAGTTGCAGGAAGCCGTTGATTTGTTGATCGGAGCAGTAAAAGACAAAAACGAATTCGTCAGAGCATCGGTTGTTACCGCTCTCGGCAACATCGCGGACTTTGGCGCTCTCTGGACGGTAATAACGCTCGAAAAGGACAAGTCAGAAGAAGTGCGCTATGCTGTCGTCAAGGCTCTTTCGCCTTCGACAGAAGTTGCCGCGCTCGAATGCCTGCATCGTTTAATGACTGATGACAAGTCGAAGAATATTCGCAGAGCTGCCAAGTTGGCTATTGAACGTCGCAGCAACTAATGAGATAATCAGCTCAAACACCATTTTGGAGAATGCAGATGACACAACAGGAATTTCTGGATCTGGTCGAAGAAGTATATAAATTTCATACCAAGCGCGCACCTGGAATTGTTATTGGGGTTGAAATGGTTGACCTGGCGCGTCGTAAGCTTGGCCCGGTTGACAGTCTTGGCGCAGTAACCGAGACGCAGGTCTGCCTGTCAGATGTTATTCAGTATATGACTGGCTGTACTATTGGTAACAAGTATCTGATCATGCGTGACAAGATTGGTAGATACGCACTGACTCTCTATGATCGCAAAGATGGGCGCGGGGTCAGGGTATTTGTTGATCAGAATAAAATCGACAAACAAAAGATGCCCGAAACATTCCAGTTTTTTCTGCGTCAGCGCTCTGAAGCGGTTTCTAAAGACAAACAGGCTCGCAAAGAATCAGCTAAGATTATCGTCGATGAGTTTCTGGCTGTCGGTCGCAACATTTTTGGCTGGCAGTTTGTAAGAGTTAAAGATTACAAAAAACCGCCGGTTAATCCGGTAAAAATCTGTCCAGATTGCCATGAATCCTTTATATACACTGAAGATGGCGATACGACCTGTTTGGCCTGCTCCGGCGAGCTAGACTATTACCAGCTCGAACAATAAGGCCAATTAAGATCATCCACAGATAAACGCAGACGGCCAGATAAATTGCAGGTTGAGCTTTGAAGATAATTTGTGCCGCAACCAGCCAGCGAAAGAAGGCAATCGCACAAAGACGCGAAGTCACAAAGAATACAATGAGTATTTCTTTGTGACTTTGTGGCTCCGTGCGAGACATCTTTTGCGGTCAGCTCGAAGCACAAACCTGTACCGCAAGGCCCCAACGTTCTCAATGCAGAGTCTGCTTAATCAGTCTTCGGGGCGAAGAATAGCCATAAAGGCTGATTGTGGTATCTCGACATTTCCGACCATTTTCATGCGCTTTTTGCCCTCTTTCTGTTTGTCCAGCAGTTTGCGTTTGCGCGAGATGTCTCCGCCATAGCATTTGGCGGTAACGTCTTTGCGCAGGGCTGAAATGTTTTCGCGCGCGATAACCTTGGCGCCGATCGTTGCCTGTATCGGAATCTGAAACTGGTGTCGCGGTATCAGCTTGCGTAGTTTGGCGATTACCATACGGCCGCGAAATTCAGCACGTTCGCGATGGCTCAAAAACGAGAGTGCATCTACGCGCTCACTGTTGACCAGAATATCGACCCGCGAAATGTCTGCGGTTCTGGTGCCGATATGTTCATAGTCCAGCGAAGCGTAGCCCCGAGTGCGGCTTTTGAGCTTGTCGTAAAAATCGACGATTATTTCTGAAAGTGGCAGGTCAAAAGCCAGTGACACACGAAATTCAGAGATGAATTCCATGTTTTTCATGATACCACGGCGCTCTTGAGCCAGTTCCATGATGGTGCCGATGTATTCTTTCGGCATAAAAATCGTAGCATGTACGAATGGCTCGCGAATTTCAGCCAACTTGTTGTTATCTGGTAGCTTAGCAGGAGAGTCGATCTCGAATGAACTGCCATCGTTGAGGACCACTTCGTAAATTACGTTCGGCGCGGTTGTTACCAGGTCCAGGTCGTATTCACGCTCAAGACGTTCCTGAATAATTTCCATGTGCAAAAGACCCAAAAAACCACATCTGAAGCCAAAACCCAATGCCAGAGAGTTTTCTGGGAAATAGGAAAGACTGCTGTCGTTTAGAGTCAGCTTCTCAAGAGCGCTGCGCAGCTCATTGAACTGATTAGTTTCTACCGTGTACATGCCGCAGAAAACCATCTGTTTCGCTTTTTGAAAGCCCGGAATTGGTGCAACATTCGTAGATTTTTCGAGCACGATTGTGTCGCCGATCAGTACCTTTCCCATGTCCTTGATTGTTGCATGAAAAAAACCGACTTGTCCGGTGTCTAACTCATCTACTACCAGAGGTTTTGGTGTGAAAACTCCGGTTTCGATTACTTCAAACACTGTTTCGGACGCCAGAAACTTGATGCGGTCTTTGGCTTTGAGTTTGCCATCGACAATACGGCAATAAACGATTACTCCTTTGTAGGAGTCGTAATTAGCATCAAATACCAGGGCGCGCAGGGGTTGTTCTATTTTGCCGACCGGTTGTGGAATTCTCGCGATGATCGCTTCAAGCAGTTCGGGTACGCCAAGCCCTTCTTTAGCTGAGACCAATAAAGCATTAGAGCAGTCGATGCCGATGAGATTTTCGATTTCTTCTTTAACCTTCTCGGGATCGGCTGCCGGTAGATCTATTTTGTTGATTACAGGTATAATTTCAAGGTCATGTGCGATGGCGAGTGTTGCGTTTGCCATTGTCTGTGCTTCAACGCCCTGACTGGCGTCTACTACCAGCAATGCGCCTTCGCAGGCAGCAATCGAGCGCGAGACCTCATAAGAAAAGTCAACGTGTCCTGGTGTGTCGATCAGGTTAAGCGTGTATATTTCCCCGCTTTTGCTCTGATACATCATGCGAACGGCTTGCGCTTTGATGGTAATGCCGCGTTCGCGCTCAAGCTCCATTGAATCGAGGAGCTGCTCTTTCATTTCCCGTTTGCTTACAGTAAGGGTAGACTCGATCAGGCGATCCGCCAGTGTGGATTTTCCGTGGTCGATGTGTGCGATGATACAAAAGTTGCGAATTTTATTCAGTGACAAAGAGTTTACTCCTGGGATTGGGTGAAAATGAATCGGGAAATGAGAACCTTCAGGACCCAGATAAGAATCAGGCCGACTATGATAGCTATGATGCCAAAAACTATGCTGGCAATCAAGCTTTGATTTACTGCCCAGAAAATTGCATCGAGTTTTTGTGGAACAACTGGGTCTTCAGGGCGATGAAGCAAAATGCGTCGATAATAATCTTCGGCTTTATCATATTCTCGATCGTTAAAGGCCCGATTACCGAAATAATAAAGAGCGTTAACCATGAGTTCATGAGCATCGCTGTTGTTTGGCTGCAGGTTGAGGATGTTTTGTATTCGGGGAATTGTGCCCTCCCAGTTGTCTTTGAGCGCCATCTGTTTTACTTCGCGCAGCATGAGGGTGGTCTGACCGGGTTGGAAAAAGTGAATGCGGTTGTTGCCCTGATCCGATACTACAAGTGTTTCTTCACTATTAAGCGCGATGCCGCGTGGAGAGAGAAGTGTGCCCGGTCGTGAGCCTCTCCGGCTATGGTGTTCATAGTATTTGCCGTCGCTGGTTATTTCGACAATACGATTATTCAATGTGTCAGAAATTAACAGATTGTTGTCAAGTGCGTCAGTAATGAAAGACGGGTTATTGAGCATGCCCTTGTCGTTGCCCTTGATGCCACCATATCGCCAGAGTATCTTTCCTTCTGTGGGCTCCCAGCAGACAACCTGATTGTAAGTTGGGTAAGAGACAATGAGTTTGCCGTCTGCGGTCCAGTGTACTCCGCGAGGAGCGAGGTTTGATATTCTGTTCTTCTTGGTTTCTTCCTGGTAAATCAGCTCTTTTAAACACTTGCCCTGGTCATTAAGTATTTGAACTCGGCGATTGCGCAATTCTGCTACGGCAATTCTGCCATCGTGGCTGATGTCTATGTCCATAGGCGCACTCAACTCGCCCTGTTCACGGCCTGACCGACATAATGTGCCGGTTAAAGAGCCATTTCTCGGGTCTATGATCGCAATCTTGTCTGTTTCCATGAGGGTTACGTAGAGCAGACCCTGTGCGTCAAAAGCTAGGCCAGTTGGCTTTTTGAACAGTTTCAGGAGCTCTTCGAGATTTTGTTTTCTGGCTTCCAGAGCCGTCTGTTCGAATTGGCTCTCATCAATTTTGGCGGTGTTCGGTATGACGCCAATAAAATCGCCTTCGCTGCTGAGTAGCTGTAGTCGGTTGTTGCGATGGTCGGCAACTATAATCATGCCTTCCCGGGTGATTCCAAGATCTTCTGGACTGCTGAATTCGAGAGGGCCCTTGCCTTCAAACCCCTTTGTGCTGAAAACTGAAAAATCAAGTTCTGCGCCAGCGCTGATACAGATTGTCAGCAGGCTAAATATCATCAGCAGAGGCTTCAGAGCAAAGATAAAGCGATTTCTCAATTGTTGGACTCCTCAATTCTACTGTAGGTCTGATATCTGTCTTTGCTCAGTCGCTCTTCCTTTGTTTTGCCGCTTTGTGTAATGCGCCGGTAAGTCTCGATGCTGTAACCATTCACGCCAGGGTGAACTATTTTAACTTCGCCTTTTTTCAGTGAGCTGTTGGTTTTTTTTTGAACCTGGAAAGGGTGTTTAACTTCGTTTCTGGTTTCAAGTATGACTTCATCAAAAGGCTTTTTTTCCGCGTAAATCTCAAGTTCAACGCTGCCTTTTCCTGATCGACAGGCAAGTAAAATCGGAATATCGAGGTTGTTGGTAAAACAAAAATCCTTATAGCCCCAGGCTACTGCAGCATCGAGGCCGCGCTGCGCATAATTGATACCGTCGTATATCGAGTGGTTATGGCGTTCATCGATTTTCATGCCGCTCATCAGAATGCCACGATACAGGGTGGTGCTGACCTGGCAGATTCCACCGCCCATACCTGGTATGACGCGCCCCTGTGATATGACTCCTGCATTCTTAAAGCCATACTTTGAGGTGCGCGGACCAACAACTTTGTTGAAACTGAATTTGCCGCCGGGCGGAATGATTAGTCCGTCAATCCTTTCTGCCGCGATGCCAAGGTTTACATTGCGACCTTCGTCGTCAGCGTGGTCGGGGTGTACTGTCGAAAAAGATGCAATTAAATGATTAAATCCCATTTCTTTTACCTTGCTGGCAAAGCCTGCCTTTCCCTCTGTTTTGCCCATTATAACACCGATTTCAAGCTTTTTGGCGTCGGGGTTCTGAGTGATCGACATCTCAAGAGCCTCAAGCGTCTTGTTTTTATCAACCGCATAACCAAGCTCACCTCTTACAATACGGGCAAAGCCATTCTTAGGCTTTTCCAGCTTTGCTGCTCCCGCCGGCCTGGCACTGGTCGGAGCTGGCAATTTATCAACCAGTGTTTTGGCGAGATCACCATCAGCCACAACTTCTATTGGTTGTTCGTTCTGGTAAGTAACGCGGTATAGCGGTATTTTATTGAATTCAAAAACTTGTTCCTCGGCTTTGAAAGCGACATCTACCGCGCGTTCTTCGATACGATTCAGACCGGTTTCGACTGAACTGGCAGGTGCTGGAACCGGCGTCGCAGTTTGTGTGCCCGGTGTAATGCGCGGTAACGCAGGTGATTCTCCCTGAAAATACATGATTCCCGCAAAAATAGCCGCAAGAACAAAGACGACTCCTACTATCAGAAGTCCCGGTTTAAAAAGTTTTTTCATCGGCAATGCTCCAAAAATTAGTCGGTCTCAGCCTTTAAAGATCGCCCCATAAGATTCGCGGCTGCGATGTCAGGGGGACAGCTTTCAAAAAGAACCTTACATAATTCTTCGGTAATTGGAAGCTGAAGGGTTAGTTTTTTGCCCCATTCGCTGGCAATCTTTGCAGCCTCAACACCTTCTACTACCATCTTGGTTGATTCCGTAAATTCTTTTAGACTCTGCCCTTTTGCAAGAGCCATACCAAGACGATGGTTGCGGGAAAGGGGCGAAGATGTGGTTGCCATAAGATCACCGAGCCCGGTCAGACCGTAGAAGGTCTGGGTGTCGCCGCCAAGCGCAGTTCCGAGCCTGACCAGTTCGTGCAGGCTGCGGGTTAAATACGCGGCTTTGGCATTATCGCCAAGCCCAAGGCCGTCTACAATACCAGCTCCGATTGCAAAAATATTCTTCAAGGTTCCGCCAAGCTCGACTCCGGTTCGATCAGAATGTCTGTATATTCTGAAATAGCTATTGGAGAAACATTCCTGCAATGCCAGCGAAAGCGCCTCGCATGGCGCTGCAATTACCGAAGCCCCCAGCTTTTTTTGAGCAACCTCGTCCGCAAGATTCGGTCCTGATAAGCAGGCGATTTTGTCGTTCTCTGAATCAGCTTCTACGCCAAGAACGTCGCAGATAACCTGTGATGACCGGCGTCCGCTGCTGCGCTCAAATCCCTTGGCAACGTTTACAATGCCGTCAAGTCCTTTCAAGGCATCCTTGCAGGGCTCAATAACAGTTCTTATGTAGCCAGAGGGAATAGATAACACAGCTATTTGAGCGCTGGTGAGTGCTTCTGTAAGATTGCCTGTGCAGACGAGTTTCTCATGCAGCTGCAGATGATTCACGAAAAATGGGTTGCGATGCTCGTTGTTAATAGTGCTTACCACTTCTGGCTCACGAGCCCACAATCGGACCTGATGCCCGTTTTCGCTTAGCAGGTTGGCGAGCGTGGTGCCCCATGAACCTGCTCCGATAACAGCAAATTTCATTTTTCTTTCTCCGAATCTTTTTCTTTGCCGGATTTGTCAGCTTTTGCCCTGATTCTGCCTAGTCTGGATTCTTCGCCTTTGAGTATGCGTTGAATGTTTGCTTTATGCTTAAAGATTATGAAAGCTGCAACAACTGCTGAAAATCCGGTTAGATATGGGCTGTATACCGGCCCGAGTTCTTTAAAATAATAGATGAAGAAGGGTAGGGCCGTTGCTCCTAGAATTGAGCCGAGCGAGACCATGCCACTGATCGCGAGTGTTATTAAGAACAACAACAAGCTGCACAACGACGCTCGCATCGCCAGGGCCAGAAAAACTCCGAGGCCGGTTGCCACGCCCTTCCCGCCCTTGAAGTGGACCCAGAAAGACAATGTGTGCCCGATCATCGCAGCTGCAGCAGCAGCAAATGCAGCCGGCGGATTGTCTGGTATGGCCTGCTGAATGATCAATACGGGCATCATACCCTTGATAATGTCGATTATCAGAGTGATGATGCCGGGTTTTTTGCCAAGCACACGAAATACATTGGTGGCACCCATGTTTCTGCTGCCGTGCTCAAATATGTTGAGACGGTAAACAAATCGACCAAGCCAGTATGCAGTTGGTATTGAACCGCACAGATAGCCAGTCAATATTGCATACAGGTAGTCCATCAAATCAATTTCCTGTGTATAGTTTTACCGGCCAGCCGTCAAATGTTTCTTCCTGTTTGATGTGGTTGAGGAGATAGCGCTGATAAGAAAAGTGAACACCTTTGGGCGCTGAGCACTTTAACTTAAAAACTACCGGCGGGCCGTCATATTGGACAAGTGCCCTCATTTTGACTTCGCGACCCTGGAATGTTGGCGGTGGCTGAATGGTAACAGCATCATAAAGTATGGTTCTGAGTCTGTCTTCAGCAATTCTGCGTCGACCGGTCATCTGCACATGATCAATCAGCTCAAACAGCTTGTTGACACGCAGACCAGTCGTTGCAGAGGTTGACAGCATCGGGGCAAAGGCCAGCAGAGGAAACTCTTCGCGGGTTTCTTTTATGAGCTTAGCCCAGAAATGCTCATCGTGACTCGCGATATCCCATTTGTTCCAGACTATGATGCAACCAGCGCCGCTGTCGATGATGCGACCGGCTATGCGCTTGTCCTGGTTAGTTATGCCGCCCTTTGAAGCATCCATCATCAGTATTGCCAGGTCGGTGTCTTTAATTGCGCCAAGCGTGCGGTGAACCGAGAACGTTTCAACGTTATCCTTATCCCGATCTGGTCGTCGCAGGCCAGCGGTATCTATAAAGTTATAGATCTTGCCGCTGCGGCTGAGTTTTACCTGGATAGTGTCGCGGGTTGTTCCGGGCACATTGTCCACTATCGATCTGTTTTCGCCAAGAAGACTGTTAAAGATCGAGGATTTACCGACATTTGGTTTACCAACAATGGCTATGCGCTCAAGAGCACGATCTTTGCGAGTTTCTGTAGTCTCTTCAAAAGTGTCGTTGCGCGGCATGTCTTCAACCAGTTTGTCGAGGAAGTCGGCAACACCGTGACCATGTATGCAAGAGATCGGATAAATCGGATCTACACCAAGCTCGTAAAATTCAGCGAGTTGCGATTCATCGTTAGCATTATCAAGCTTGTTGATGACTACAAACAAAGGATGACCGGCCCAATGGCGGCGCAGGAATTTGATAATTTGCTTGTCATCTGGAACCAGTCCTGCTTTGCCGTCGCAGATGAAAACTATGATACTTGCCTCACGCAATGCAAAATCAACCTGTTGCTTGATTGACTTCATGAGTGGCTTCGAGTCGTCCGGGTCAAGCCCCCCGGTATCGATAAGATTAAATCGTCTGCCGTTCCAGGTCGATTCGGCATAGTTCCGGTCGCGGGTTACGCCGGAAGCCGCATCGACAATAGCATGCCGATAACCGACTATTCTGTTCATCAGAGAAGACTTGCCGACGTTGGGTCTGCCAACTATGGCGATTGTAGGGAATGACTCCATGGCTACCTCCAGTATAGAAAGAAGGATTATACCACTGTTATTTGTTAAGGTCAATGCTGTTTGCTGCTAAAGCTTGATCAATTGCTGTTTTTCACAAAATTTTAAAAAAAGTCTGTTAATGTTTGAACTGAGCCTGGATAGCGAGTTGCCAAGGATTATGTCGCTTTTGTGGAGTATGCAGATAATTGACATGGGGCGGGGCTTCTGATAATGTACAACCTCAATAAATCTAAATCATGAGGTAACCAGTGATTCAATGCAAGACGCTGATTCCGCTCCAGGAGCTTGATCTTAAGATTGACGCAGCTAACGCTCTGATTAATGAGAAGAAGCAAAAAGCTTTGCGTATGGAGACAGAGATCGATAACGACGCGACATTAGTGGAGAAGAAACAGGCTCTGCTTAAAAAGATAAAGCTGCGTCGCAGTGCTGCAGAAAATGAATTTGAAGGTCTGAGCGGATCTATTAAGAGTTCACAGCATAATCTCGAAAGCGCAGGACTTGCACCAGCAGCTTATTCTGCTCTAGACCGTGAGCTTAACGCCAAGAGATCCAAAGCATCTGAGATTGAAACAAAGATTCTCGAAGACATGGAAAAAATAGAGATTCTCACAAAAGATGTTGAAAAGGGACTTAAAGTCGTCGCTGGCCGCCGGGAGCATTTGATTCAGGTGAAGGCGCGAATAGACGATGAAATCCTTGTAATTAAAAAGGAAATAGAAGAGCTAAAGACTCTGAGAGGTCAGTGCAGCCTCGGTATCGAGACCGATATTCTAGAAAAATACGAAGAATTGAGGCGAAAAAGGCGCGGGCAGGTTCTGTATGCCAGTGAGAATCCTGCATGTCCTGCTTGTGGGATGGGCTTTCCCGCTGGTTTTGTCAGCGCGATAACCGCTCATGACGGCGCCGAAAGTTGCTCGAACTGCGATGCGCTGATATACTGGACTGGCTTAAGAGATTAAAATGAGATTTAGAACAATCAAAACTGGCGTATGCCTGCTGCTTGTAGCCTTGGCTATGTTTGCTGCAGCGGCTCATGCTCAAGATAAGCCGGCTGCGGTAGAGCCTGTACATTATCTTGATGATCGTGCCGGGCTGGTTAAAGATGATCTACGACAACAGATAATCGAACATTGCCGGGAAATCGAAGACAAGACACGAATTAGAGTTCTTATCAAAACCATGCGTATTGCTAATCTTGCCGACGGCCAGGCGCTGGTCGAAACATTCTTTGCTGAATGGATCAGAACTATCGGCATGGATAAGCGAGGTGTTCTGATTTTTGCCTTGCTACCAGAAGGCGCGGCGCATGGAAAAGTCCACTTGCGGGTAGGCATAGGCCTTAAATACCTGGTAACCCGCGAAATGGGTGAAAAGATTCTGAATCAGGTGATATTGCCAAACAATGCGATCAACAACGATGGGCTCGGTTTTCTGGAGGGTGTTAAGGCGATCAGGCGCATGCTGCTTGATGAACTCAAGCGCGACTCTACCAGAGTTGCTTCTGGCTCGCAAACTTTCAATCTCAAAGGTTTCTTGTGGACCTCTAAAGAGATTTTATTAGCGTTGCTGGTTGGGTTGTTTCTCTGCTATATAATATTCTTTGTTGAGCGTTGTCCCAGATGTAATGGGGCGTTAAAGGTTTCCAGTGAAGTGCTTAAGGAACCAGGAGTTAATACTCTTGGATTGCAGCGCAAGATTTATGCGTGTGAGCGTTGTGGTTTTTCGAGACGCAAGAAAGAACCTGTTTATCCGGCCGGAAAAGCAGGGCTGATAATGCGTCTCACCGGAACCAGGCGAAATGTTAGAATTGAGTGATGAGTTGAAAATTGCAGGGCGGCTGGTCGGTCGCGTTTCCGTAAGGAGATGAGGAAAGTCCGGGCTCCACAGGGCATGGCGCTGGGTAACACCCAGGCTTCGGAAAAGAGATTTTCCGGGGACGGAAAGTGCAACAGAAAATAAACCGCCGATGGTCTCCTAGAGACACAGGTAAGGGTGAAAAAGTGCGGTAAGAGCGCACTGGAGCGTCTGGCAACAGCGCTTCTGGTAAACCCCGCCGGAGCAAGACCGAACAGGGGGATGAAACGGCCCGTTTCGTTACTACCCCGGGTAGGTCGCTTGAGGTCAGGGGAGACCCTGATCCTAGATAGATGGCCGACGCCTCGCAAGAGGGCACAGAACCCGGCTTATAGGCTGCTCTGCTTTTTTCAACTCGTTCTCAATCTCTTACACTTGCAATCTGGTTCGAAACAAATTCGATAAACTGCGGGTTATGCGTCAGGCAATCGCATACTTGGAAGGCAACCTCGGGGTTGCTACTTTTGAATTTATCTACAACCGCCGGTATATCCTCGCTTATATGGGCTCCTGGCAGCAGAAACAGCGGTAACAGGAGTAGCTTTTTGTAGCCCTTGGCAATTGCATTGGTTATTGCCAGGGTTAGATCTGGCTCGGCGCCTTTTAAGAAACAGATAGAAAAATCACTGCAGTCTCTTTTTGAGCTTAACTCAGCTGCAAAGGCAACAGCAGCGTTGCTGGCGCTTTCACGTGCCGAACCATGAAAAATCAATAGAGTGTGAGATAAGACTGACATAGTTGCAGGCTTTCTCTACAGGCCCTTTTCTTTGAGGTAATCTTCCATGGTTTTGCCCTCTTTTTCGAGTTTTTTCTTCAACTCATCCTGGCCGGGCAGTTCACCACGTTTTTGTTTTTCAATAATTGTAGCCTTGATCTCTTCGAGAACAGACTCGCGTTCTTCATCTGTAGATGCATCTTCAAGCTTTGTGCGCGCATCTGTGATTATATCTTCAATTTTTTGTTTGTCTTCTTCGCTGACTTTCTGAGTTCCGCTGCCAATGAGTTCTTCGAGATCCTGCCTGGTGAAATCGCCTGCTTCGATGGTATCAAGAAGCTTTTCTTTGTTCGAACGATTGAGATAGTCGAATTTGTGAGTGATTACAAACTCTTCATTTGGATTCTCGACATAGTCGAGCGCGCGCATGTAAACTTCCGCTGCCTTGTCTTTTTTGTTGGCAATCTCGTAAAGAAAGGCCAGTTGCAGCATTGGTTCCTTTTGCCATTCGCCACCGTCAAATGACTTTTGCAGTGCTGACTCGTAGATTGCGATTGCTTCTTCAAGCAGTTTAAAGTTGCGATAACGCAGTGGTGGGTTAAGTCTAAATGCCTGGAAAACGGTGACAGCAAGTTTAAGCTTCTGGTTGCTGTCTTTGTTTTTTTGATAAATCTCAAATCTCGCCTGCCCGGCTGCATTAAACTTTTCCTGGAGATCCTTGATCCTTTTTTTATACCCTTTGAGCTTGTTATTATAATCATCGCCTTTGTCTGGGGATGGCCGCGAGCGCGAGACGATCTCAAGGTTGTTTTTAGATTCCAGATGGTTTTCTTTCATGAACTGAACCTGGCCTATGATGTATCTAAATACAGCATTGTCGGGCTCAAGCTTAAGCGCTTCGATCAGGTTGGTTTCGGCTTCATCCAGGTTTTTGCCAACAAATGCCGTTTCTGCTTTTTTAAAGAAGGTGTCGGCTTCTGGATTGAGCGCAAGCGCAAACAAGCCTGCTGTTATAGCAAGCATAAACATCAGTATAACTGTAAAACCAGCTTTCTTCATGCTTCCCCCGGTCAGTCAGTAGTGTTACTTACTTTTATAATATCAGAATATTGCTACATTGTCATTAATGCAATATCATTCACATTTACCATACAATACTTCAGGAGTGCCAGCAGGTGGATACACAAAAAAGTGACAGCAGATCGAACAAGCTTTTTGTCTTTGTGTTTTTTTTCGTATTCGCCGTAGTTCCTTCTATTCTGTCTTACCTGGGTTGGCAATTTGTCAGTCAGCAGCGAATGGCCAGTCTCAGAGACGCGGCTGTCTCTGAAATTCATCGTGATCTTTCACGCCTGCGGCGCGATGGCGATGACAGATTGTATATCCAGCGCCAGTTGAATTTTTTATATGGCACCCTGGCAGAAGAACACTTTAATGAGGAGACCCTTGAGAGATATCTGGGTGCATTCAGGGACGAGGGCTTTGGCTTTGTCAACTTCAGATTTTTTAATGCAGATCGCAGCAATTTAAGCCTGAAAAATCAGCCGGAAAGCAAACGCGTTCTGGTTCAAAAGATTTTTGAAGCTCTCCTGCAGCCTGAAACAGCAGGTGAGAGTAGTTTGCTCTTGCGCTATCGACCGTTCTTTGATGCTTTTATTGGGGGTATTACGCCATCAGAAGTGGCTCAGGAAAAATCATCGCTGTTGCGGGTAATGATGAGCGGTCGACCTGCATATTTCTACTGGAACACATTCTACTCTCCCGATCCGGAAATTCGTTTTAAAGGAGGCTTTGTCGCGTATTTCAGTGAATCGGAAATGCCGCAAAATATGGCGTTAACGCATCTTCTTGCCTCAATAAACGATGATTCCCGTGGCAGGAGGTTGTATGGCCTGATTAATTTGACTGAGCCAGACAAGTCGTTCCCAGGCGAGAAAGAGCTCAAATCCTACAAAATCTCGCGGAGCGAACTGGTGCAAAAAGTCTCTTCACTGCGCAACAACTTTGAGTCGCAGGAAGAGTTGCCTGGTTTTTTACTGAATACTGAGTTTTTTACGCCAGATAAAGTTCTTTTCTGCCTGGACAGGTCGGAAAAGGGTTTCTATGACGACGTCTCGACTCTTTTGAAAATTTTGATATTGCTCTGGTTAATGGTGGTTGCAAAAGCCGCGTCGGGCTTTAAGCCGCGAGCAGATTCTAAAAAAATCATAAGTGCAAAGCCCCTTGGTTCCTGTTTTTCTGTTCGCCGTTTACTGGTCGTTTTCGCAGCAGGGATTCCAGTGTTGACTATTCTGGTTCTAGGCTCACAGTATCGTGAAGCGTTCGGTCAGATGTTGATGCGGGAAACTTTTTCCCAGATGTCGGCTAGAATCGAAAGCGTAGACGAGAATTACCAGGTGGCGGTACGCAATCTTGAGTCGGTCTATCGCAGGGTTACCAGGCTTGATATTGTGCGTGATATGAAAACAGTTGAGCTCGGGAAGCTTGCTGTTGAACTTAGTCGCAAAGATGCTATTAATCGCCTGCACATTGTTGACCGCGAGGGGCGTCTACGCTTCAGTTGGCCAGCAGAGCGTTCTAATAGCAATATTTTCGGAAAAATCATACCGGCTATTACGCGCCGAATTTTTATTACGCAGCGTGGAGATGAAGAAAGCCTGAAGGATAAGGTCAGTGATATGATGATAGACTCATTTACTGATAGCTTTGCAGACGTGCTGGGTGATACTGGTGCCAGTCTTTTGCGAACTTTTGAGAATCTTGATCGGGTAAATGAGTTGTGGTTGGCAAATCGCCGACATTATGTCTACACCGGTTTTGTTGAGCGCGGTGGCGACAAAGACCCCTGGTTGTTGTATGTCTGGCACGGTACTGTGTCATTTTCGCAGCGCTATCTGCAAAGACAGATTCAGCGAAATGTCGCTGATCAGTATGGTAGCCATAGCCAGATCAGGCTTGCGATGGTGCCCAGAGATCGCAGCAGATTGCCGTTCCCACGTGACTTTAATAAATATCCTTTTGTAGCGCAATTATCTGCTCGGATTGTCGGCAGTGAGATGCAGCAGTTTGCTGTGGATTCAATGGGTGGCGAAAAATGGCTGATTGCTGCGGCTCCATTAAAGCGTGTGCCAGATTACCTGCTTTTTGCTATGTATCCGCAAAAGTTGTTGGATCAAAAAACTTTCTGGCTGACCATGCTGATTATACTGGCTGCAATGCTGAGCATGATTTCTGCGCTGGTTCTTGCCAGAGTGATTGACGATTTCTGAGAAAAAAAACAATTCTACAGTTGACTTTTAAGCGCAATTCTAATAAAATTGCAAGTTCAGGTCGGGTTTTGTACGTTTTTTGTGATCAGGGGTCTTTTTTGGGCTTTATTTCTACTGAAATAATAGCGTTGATAAGGGATAGAACCGATATCGTTCAGATTATCGGTGAGCATGTACGACTGATTCCCTCGGGCAATAGTTACAAAGCGCTTTGTCCCTTCCACAAGGAAAAAACCCCCAGTTTTCATGTAATTGCTGATAAACAAATTTATCACTGTTTTGGCTGTGGTAAAGGCGGCGATGTATTCAGGTATCTCATGGAGCTTGAACATCAGAGCTTTCCCGAGGTTGTACGGCATCTGGCTAGCCGCTGTGGCGTAGCGATTCCGGAAGACCATGATCCAGAGTCTGAAAAACGCGCTGATCTGTATAATTTTCTCGATATGGCCTGTAAATTTTATGAGCAATGTCTGCTTGACAGCTCAACCGGCGCAGAGGCACGCAATTACCTCAAAAAGCGCAAGATTTCTTCTGATACCGCACAAAAATTCAGACTCGGCGTTGCGCCAAACGCGTGGGATTCAATTGTTGCAAGATTTGGCAGAAGCTCCGAAGATTTGCAGTCGCTTGAAAAGGCCGGACTGGTGCGCCCCAGAAGCCAGGGAGACGGTTGCTACGATGTTTTTCGCAATCGACTGGTAATACCGATATTGGATGTGCACGGGCGGGTTGCCGGTTTTGGTGGCCGTGTTCTGGTTGCAGAAGACGAGCCTAAGTATCTGAATAGCGCCGAAGGTGAGACCTTCAATAAGCGCAAATTGCTCTATAACTTTCGCGAAGCACTACCAGCCATAAGGCGGTTGAATTCGGCGATAATAGTCGAGGGTTATCTCGACGTGATCAGTCTTTGGCAGAATGGAATCAAAAATGCCGTTGCTGCTCTTGGCACTGCAATTTCAGCCGATCAGATTCAGATGCTGGCGCGAAATTGCGAGACCATTTATTTTTGTTACGACGCTGACGCTGCCGGACAGCGTGCGACTCTGCGTGCGATTTCTCTACAGAAAGACGCGCCGGTTAACGCGCGGGTGATCAGCTTTGCTGATTCGACTGATGATCCCGACAGTTTTGTTGCTCGCGAGGGTGCCGAAAGTTTTAAAAAACTGCTTGAAAAAGCCAGTGATATATATACTTTTCTCATTGAGACTCACACCCGTGGTTTGAAGCCCCCCCTCGAAATACCAGTAAAGGAAAAGCTTATTCAGGAATTTAAGGAGTTGGTTCCAGCTATTCACAGTTCAATTGCGAGAAGCGAAGTAATCCGTAATATCTCGAAACTGCTGGATATGGATCCTCTGGTCCTGGAAAAGGAGTTTTCAAGTGTGGTTGCGGCACCGGCCGCAGAACCTCAAAAGAAAAGAAACTTTATTTCGCCCAGACTGAATGCTGAAACTCAGCGTCAGGAATGGGTGCTCATGCATCTGTTGGAGCACCCAGAAGAGCTTGACCGGGTTAGAGCGCTGCTTGGACCTGATGATTTTTCCGATCCCCGCTTAAGAAATATCTTTGAAGCTATAAGCTTTCAACAGGAAGAAGCAGGCGGATCGTTAAAACCAGCAGAGATTCTGGCGGCTCTCGATGACTCAAATTTGGTGTCACGGCTCAGTGAGTTGATCACAACTCTAGGAGATCGTCCGCCCGAGCCTTTTATGGAATGTGTAAAAGGTTTGGTCAGGCACCGGTTCGACGCAGAGCTCAAGGCATTGCAGCAGCACATCAGAGAAGCTGAAAGAGCTGGAGACGATAATCTGATGGCGCAGCTGAGTATGGAACAGATAGACGTTAAGCGTAAGATGGATATGCTGTATTGATTCACTCCAGAACGAGGCAAAAATATGACTACTGAGCAGGCCGCACAGGCCAATAGTAAGGTTGCTCGAAAGAAGGACGCTCCGACTCTCGAAGAAGTCAGAGCGGAACTTATAGAAATCGGAACCCGGCAGGGCTATTTGTCCTATCAGGAAATCAACCGGCTTTTGCCGGACGGTTTGCCGACCGAGTCTTTTGAAGACATTATCAACGAGCTTATGGAAAAGAGCGTCGAGCTTGTTGATGACGACGAAGTAAGACTCGATAAAAAACTGCCGGTTGCCGAAGAGAAAAAGGAAGAAGATAAACAACAGCAGGATTTTGATGACATTGATGACTCTGTTCGTGTTTATCTGCGTGAAATCGGCAAAATCAGACTGTTAACCATGCAGGAAGAAGTTACTCTGGCTAAGCGCATAGAGCATGGTGACCAGGAGGCTCAGCGCAAGCTGATTGAAGCCAATCTCAGGCTGGTAGTTTCTGTTGCCAAAAAATATACCAAGCGTGGTCTTCTGTTTCTTGATCTTATTCAGGAAGGAAATCAGGGGCTAATTCGCGCGGTCGAAAAATTTAAGTATCGCAAGGGATACAAATTTTCAACCTATGCGATCTGGTGGATTCGCCAGGCGATAACCCGCGCGATAGCTGATCAAGCGCGGACTATTCGTATTCCGGTGCACATGGTTGAAACGATAAACAAGTTGCGCAAGGCGTCGCGCAAACTGGTTCAGAAGTTAGGGCGCGATCCGGCGGTTGAAGAGCTTGCGGTAGAAGTTGGCTTGTCGGTCGAAAAAGTTAAGAATATCATGAAGACTGCCATGGATCCGATTTCGCTGGAAACACCTATCAACGGCGAAGAAGATTCTCATCTGGGCGACTTTGTTGAAGACAAGTCGGCGCTGCCACCGGCTGAAACTGCTTTTAATCTGATTCTTAAAGAACAGATCAACAAAGTGCTGGCTACTCTTACCGAACGTGAATCGCGGGTTATCAAATACCGTTTTGGTCTGGAAGACGGTTGGCAGAGAACGTTAGAAGAAGTTGGTCAGAAGTTTGGAGTTACCAGAGAGCGTATTCGTCAGATCGAAGCTAAGGCGCTGCGTAAGCTCAGACACCCGAGTCGCTCGAAAAAACTCAAAGAATTCTACATGGAATGAAAAAAGTGCTTGCATTCAAAATTGCGGTATGCTATGATGAATGTCGCGTCGCGGGCCTATAGCTCAGTTGGTTAGAGCCTCCGGCTCATAACCGGAATGTCGCAGGTTCAAGTCCTGCTGGGCCCAAGCTCGCGAAAACTTTCCTGCCCCCCTCGTCTAGAGGCCCAGGACACGGCCCTTTCAAGGCTGCGACAGGGGTTCGAATCCCCTGGGGGGCGCTTATGGTCGATTTCGCCTCAGATCGACAACGAATTGTCTTGCCCCCCTCGTCTAGAGGCCCAGGACACGGCCCTTTCAAGGCTGCGACAGGGGTTCGAATCCCCTGGGGGGCGTGCAAAAAAGAGACAGAACTAGTTTCTGTCTCTTTTTTTGTTTTAGTTGATTTTTAGTTAAATTTTGGTTGCGATTGTCGAGTTATGAGTGATAGACTTAATTATTAAGTAATTCTGTATGGAGGAGTAGAGTTTATGAAGAAAGTTCTCGTTGCCGTATTTGCGGGTGTCCTTTGTTGTACCCAGGCGTTCGCTTTTGACGTTTCGCCTACACAGATCAACAGTGGTATTAAAGAAACTCAGAAGGTACAAGTCTCTTCTGAATTTCTTCACAAGATTTTTAACAACAAATCGATGTCCGAAGGCGTTGAAATGCTTTCGGTAACAGCTGATGGTAATAGATTGTCCAGTATCAGGGGTACATTGTCGTCTCCGCTTTCAGGCGATGTGGTTCTTGCTGCCAGAGCTTTTATCGAAGAAAACTCAGCGCTGTTCAATCTGCCTGCAACTCGCAATGTTGAGATTTTGAGATTGGCCAGACACCAGAATATGGATGGCGTAAACCACCTTGCGTGGCAGATGGTTCTTGACGGTGTGCCCGTTCGCAATGCTGTTATTGAACTGACTGTAAGTAAAGATGGTGTCGTTACTCTTGCTAACGGTTCTTTGCCAGAAATCACTGAAATTACCAATCAGATTACACTTGGTCGCTATCAGGCTATTGGTCTGGCTAAAGCTGCGATCAAAGCTGATAAATTTCGTTCAATTCCCGAAGCCGAGCTGAACATCGTTGCAGATGAAGATGGCACAGCCAAAATGGCTTATATAGCCAGAATAGCTGTTGAAAAGCCGATTGGCGACTGGGAAGTTATTGTTGATGCCGAAACTGGCAGTATCATGAATGTTAACAACGAAATGAACTTTAACACTGGTACTGGTGCGGTGTATGTAACTAATCCAATCAGATGCGGTATTACCAAAGAAGAACTTAAGCATCTGACCACCAATACTATGACTGGCCTTTATGCCGCTATTGACAATGAAGATGGCCCGGAATCAATAAATGAAGATAAAGTTCACATTTATGAACC
>Ga0180007_10002977_pt1 | contig 19449 bp, 26 predicted proteins | sample MM_PC_MetaG_FD_121122 | JGI IMG/M metagenome (GOLD analysis project Ga0180007, IMG submission 121122) | Groundwater microbial communities from the Aspo Hard Rock Laboratory (HRL) deep subsurface site, Sweden - MM_PC_MetaG | ecosystem: Environmental > Aquatic > Deep subsurface > Groundwater... | reverse complement strand
TAATTCCAATGAACCATACATTTTTTCAGGATTAGAATAATGGACTTCAAATCCCTTAACTTTTCCAAAAACATAGATAAGCATATCAAAAAGATGTATCCCAATATTCATGGCAATTCCCCCTGATTTATTCTCGTCTCCTTTCCACGAATAATGGTACCATTTACCCCTTGGAGTAATGTATTTTAAATCCACAGAGTGTTTTGGCTGTCCAATTTCATTGCAAATCCTTTTCTTTAAATCAAGTATGGCTGGATGTAACCTTAATTGCATTATAACATTAATTTTTTTCCCTGTCTCTCTTTCCAATGCTGCTAAATCATCTAAACTTTCAGGGTTTACTACTAAGGGTTTTTCACAAATTACTTCAATATCATTTCTTAAAGCCATTCTTATATGAGGATCATGAAGATAATTTGGAGAGCAAATTGACATAAAATCCAGTCCCTGGCCTGCTCTCTTAAGCTTGAAAAGATGTCTATCAAAGCTTTCTGGTTGAGTAAAAAAAGATGCATTAGGAGAATAACTATCTAAAATACCAACAGAATCATGAAGGTCTAAAGCTGTGACTAAAACGTTTCCTGTTTCTTTTATAGCCTGCAAGTGCCGTGGAGCGATAAATCCTGCACAACCAATAATTCCAAATCTCTTTTGCATAATAAAAATTGACAAAGCACTTTTATAAACATAGTTATAAAAAAATAACAAGCCCCAGCTGGGATTCGAACCCAGGACCTCAACATCTTCGGAAACTTCTGGTTTTGGAACCTTTCCCTTATCGTTTTGGGAACCTTTTTCTAAAAGGTTCATACCAATGTTGCGCTCTACCAAAACTGAGCTACTAGGGCTTAACAAGCCTCCAAAGCCTGCTAAGTACTAAAATAAATTAGAAAAAGAGTATAAAAATTTATTTCTTCATGGTTTTCATGAACAAAAAGACTAGGAGCACGATCAACAATGCCACAGCAACAAATCCTGTTAACATAGCCAAAATCCCAAACAATTCATCAATTATTGCATTTGTAAACACACTTGCTATAATCACTGAAAGGATGAACAATATCACAAACAAAATAAGATTTTTAAGCACAATTTTTATCCTTTTGCTAGCAAGAGGGAGAGCAGATTTAGACATAGCTACAGGCTTCTTAGCAACAACTTTTTTTGCTGCTGTTTTTCCAGCAACCCTCATTATAACTTTTCTAGAACCTCTTTTCCTAGTACCTCTTTTGGTTTTCTTTTTTCTTGGCATTTTACATATTTATCCTTCTATAATACTCTAAGGATTTCTTATTTATAAATATTCCTAAGGGCTCTAATCCATTCCAATAGTCTGGCCAGTTATATCCTTAAAATTAACAAAAACTTTACCAAGCCATTCAACAAACAAATCTCCAAATTTACTGACATCCTCAGAATTAGAGAAAGAAAGATTATTATTACTAATTATTAAAAGACATACTAAAATAACAAACATAAAAACAACAATAAATAATTTCATTATCCCCCAGTCTCATTTCCAGTCCAATCCAACTTAACTGCATGAGTGGTAATTGATTTGGCATTTCCAAATAATGAGCCAACCCAATTAAGATAAAGCCCTCCAGCCTCTATAATTCCAGGAACTGTTTTAAGATTAACATCGTGTTTTTTCATAACCAGTGTAAAACTTAAATAAGTAAATAAAATAAGGACTATTAAAAAAATAGCAAATATCTTATGTCTCATCCTCTTCATCTCTATAACCACCCAAATTGCAATTATTAAAATACCTATAATAAATAACATAACCCCTATTGCCATTCCTAAAATAAGTGCTAGATGTATAAAAACTTTTCTACCCACTCAAAAAGAATAAATTTTTAAGTTAAAGGATTAATGTAAGAGAGTAGCCTTAAGCCGGCCTCTCCAGGGCGGTTTAGGGTGAAAACACATAGTGTTTGAGCCCCATAGTATAGTGGTCAAATATATGGCCCTCTGAAGGCTGTGACCCAGGTTCGAATCCTGGTGGGGCTATTTCAACCTTTTTTCCAAAACAATCTGGTCATCCCATCCTTTTATCTTTGCCTTTTTGTATCCTATTCTTTTAAAACCGCATTCATAGTAAAATTTTCTAGTCCTTGTATATGGTTCATAATCATCTTCATCTGTAAGTGTTTCAACTTCAATAGAATGTAATTTTAACCTTTTTGCTTCTTTAATTAACCAGTCTAGTAATATCTTTCCAATTCCCTTCCTTTGATAATCTCTTTTGACACCCATCCAAACCAGAAGCATTTTCCCTGAATAAGAGGTATAGCACAAGAATCCAATAACGCTCTTACCTTCAACTGCAACAATTAAGTTATTTAATTTAAAATCTAAAGGCATATTTTTCTCTCTTGCATTATTATCAAACCATTCTTTTAGGTCATTAGCAATTTTAAGAGATTCTATAATATCCTTCCTTGTTGCCTTGCGTATTTTTATTTCACTCTTTTTTTTCATATAATTACTAGCCAAATCTTATTTTTAACCCTTTTGCAAATAATCAAAAAAGAATTCTAAGAAAGAGATAATAATATGATATTACAAACTATTTTTAAGTTTAATTCTTATAAAACTATTTTACAATGTCTTTTATCAAATCCACAATAAACCCCATATCCCCATCACCAATGATCACAACATCAAAAGCCTTCTTATAAGATTCAAGATTCTCCTCAACATCATAATCTAAAAAACCAATCTTAATTAAATTTTCATAAGGAAAACCTGCAATCATACCCAAATCACCTAAACCATCTCCAAGAAGAAGAACATTTTTCCTCTTTAGTAATTCAGGATAAATAGGCAGGCCTTTAACTGAAGCCTCATCCTTATTAAAAACATGAATAATTGGCTCTTTCACTCTTATAGCCTTACCTTCAGAATTCCACTCAAAAGCATTAGAAATAATATGAACATTATCATTAAGTTTCCCTTCTTTCTCAAGAAAAATTCTTATTGAATCACCACCCAAACCAGCAGAAGAAAGTATAACATGTGGAACTTTAGCCTTGTTTAAAATGTCTAAAAGTTCTGGGGCTTTATCTCTAAATTGAATATTTCCAGAATAAATTATTTGTTTTATGTGCTCTTTTTTAAGGCCAGAATCAACAAGTAAAGCAAAATGCTTTGCCCACCACTCAAGCATTTTAGCTTTTTTCTCTTCTAAGGGGATATTTAAATCCATTTCAATTGGATGATAAAAGGAAGCCAATTCATTAGCTTTTTTAGAATAATCCTCACTTATATATGGCCCGCTTCTAAGTTCAGAAATCACTGAAGGCATTTTTTTGCCATTAACAAAAGCTTTAGTTAAAGTTCTGTCAAAATCGCTAAGAACATGCAAGTTTAAAACCCCACCTTGAATAAACTTAGCTTTTTTAGATTCAAAATCTTTCTTATCAACAACAATAATTTCTCCCATATTAAAATACAAAAAACATTATATTTAAATATACTTACTCCTTTTGTAAAACATGGCAGAAAAAGAAATTGGAGTTGTCTCTAGCTATTTTAGCCATGTAGAAGTAGCTGCTATAAAGCTGTCTGCAAAGCTAAAAGTCGGAGATAAAATCCACATAAAGGGTAACACAACAGACTTTGAAACAGAGGTTGAAGAAATACAAATAGAAAGAGAGCCTGTGAAAGAGGCTAAAAAAGGAGACCATATTGGAATCAAAGTCCCTGAAAAAGTAAGGCCCAATGACAAAGTCTTTCTTGTAAAGTAAAACATAAACCTTTTTAACATAAACATTCTTAATTTTTGATAGACGCCCCTGTAGTACAGAGGCCAAATCCTATTATGGAGTAAAATCTATATAGGAGGCTAGGTATGCCGCCCTCTCAAAACCCAAAGGGAAGATGGTTTATGTTCTCTAAAAACCCTAAAGGGAAAGAGGGGTGACTTGATCTTGATGAAAGAAAAAGTCTAGCATCTCAATGCAACTCTTCTTGGAGTACGGCGGTGACCCGAGTTCAAATCTCGGCAGGGGCGTCCTAAAAATTTATATATGTTCTAAGATGATTTATATTATGAAACTCATTTATATATATGGTCCTCCTGCAGCTGGAAAATTAGAGGTAGCAAAACAACTTGCTAAAATAACTGGATTTAGGTTATTCCATAATCATTTAACTGCAGATTATGTTTCTTCTATTTTCACATTAAAAGATGAAACAAGCAATAAATTAAAGTGTCAGATGGTATACAGGATGTTAGAAGCTGCTATAAAATATAATGTTGAAGGAATAATTTTTACTAAAGTTTACGATGCTGGTGATAAAGATTTTGTTAAAAAGATTATTGAGATAATAGAAGAAAATAGCGGAGAGGTTTTATTTGTAAAGTTATACTGTGCTCCAGAAAAATTATATGAAAGAGTTACTAATAGTTCAAGAAAAAAATTTGATAAAGTTAAGTCAGTTGAGCATTTAAAGAAAATCCTTAAAAAAAGCGATAAATTTGGGGCCATTACTGTTAAAAAAAGCTTAATTATAGATAACACCAATACCCCTGCAAAAAAATGTGCAGAGAAAATAAAAAATTACTATAGTCTATAAAGCAAAAAAACATTCCAATACCCCCTTAATCTCGGCAGGGGGTGTTACCTTTTTGACCAAATTATGGGACTCTAAAAACCCCAGGAAATGCCAAAAAGGGACAGTGTCCGGACGGGGCGTAAAATCTTTCAGATTTTATCCTAACATACGTCCAAGTGTGGTCGTCTGTGGGCGTATGCTTTTTAAACTATTAATTCCTATAAATTAAATAAAAAAGAGGTAAAATGGTCTGGCTTGAAGTTGAAACTAAAGTAAGGGTGCAAAACCCAAGTTCTTTAAGAAAGAAAATACAGAGAATTGCAAAATTTGAAAAAAAAGAAACACGCGGAGATGATTATTTTGCAATTAGAAGAAGAAGGTTTGGAATAAATTGTTATCCTAAAAAAGCATTCAGAGTAAGAGAAAAACCAGATAAATATGAGATTAATTTTAAAAAATGGCTGAAAAAATTATGGGACAAAGACATTGTAGTAAAGCAAGAATTTGAATTCTCATTAAAGAATAAAGAGGATGTAGATGAATTATTAGCTTTGTTCAGAGACCTTGGGTTTGTAGAGTGGATTAAAAAAAGAAAAACCTCTGAATCCTACACTCATAAAAAAGACAAAAGAATTGTTATTGAGATTAATCATGTAAAACATCTTGGATATTTTATGGAAATAGAATATTTATGCCAACCACATGAAATGGAAATAGCAAAAAAGAAAATAAGACAAACTCTAGAACAGCTTGAAATAAATCCAAAAGACATTGACAATACTGGTTATACAAAAATGCTCTGGAAAAAAGGCATCAGAGATAAGAAATATTTTATAAAAAAATAAGATGAGTTTTAAAGAATTTTTTAAGCCAACAGCAGGAAAGATCATTCTTCTTATAATTTTATCATATCCTATTTTTTTAATAATTTTATTCTTAACTGCACCATTATGTATGGATTGTGCAGTAGATAGTGTAGATTGTAAAGGAGGGTGTTATTCACCAGTACCTATTAACCTAGGATTAACAGTTTCAATAATAATTACAATAATAATTTCCTATATTTTATCTTGCATAATTGTCTTAATTTACAATAAACTAAAAAAATCCAAAACAAAAAAATGAAATACATTATAAAAAAAGGTTCTAAATACTGGCCATCTAATGCCATGAAAAAAAATGCTTGGGTAAATAATAAAAGCATTTACAAACAAGCAGATAAAAACCCTATAGCATTCTGGGAAAAACTTGCCAAGCAAGGATTAATCTGGGAAGAATTATGGCAAAAACCATATATAGAAAAACTTCCATATTTTTGGTGGTTTAAAGGAGGAAAACTTAATTTCTGTTCTAATGCCTTAGACAGGCATTTAGCTAAAGGAAATAAACCAGCCTTGATTTGGATACCAGAACCAGTAAAAGAAAAACCAAGAATAATAACTTATGCACGCCTTTATGAAAAAGTTAATAGATTTGCAAATGCCTTAAAAAAACTTGGAGTAAAAAAAGGACATGCTGTCTCAATTTACTTACCTTTAATTCCAGAAGCAGCAATAGCAATGCTAGCATGCACAAGAATTGGAGCAATTCATTCAGTAGTATTCAGTGCTTTTGCTCCTGATGCCCTCAAAGCCAGAATACAGGATTGTGAAGCAAAAATCCTCATCACAGCAGATGGTTATTACAGAAGAGGTAAAAAAATTAATCTATTAAAGAATGCAAAAAAAGCTATTAAAAAAACTAAAATAAAAAAAGTCATTGTAGTTCCAAGACTCAATAAGAAAAAAGATTATTGGGGAAGGTTTGTAAGATTTGATGACCTAGTTAATAACTCTAAAACCTATTGCAAACCCGAGATTATGAAATCAGAAGATCCATTATTTATTCTTTACACTAGCGGAACAACAGGAAAACCAAAAGGGATTATCCATGACATAGGAGGCTATGCTACTCAGGCTTATTGGACAGCAAAGTGGAATTTTGATTTGCATGAAAATGATATTATGTGGTGTACTGCAGACATAGGTTGGATTACAGGCCACACTTATGCAGTTTATGGCCCTCTTTTAAATGGAGCTACTTCTTTAATCTATGAAGGAACTCCTGATTTTCCAACACCAGCAAGATGGTGGGAAATTGTTGATAAATACAAAGTCTCTGTTTTTTACACTGCACCAACAGCAATAAGAATGTTCATGAGGCTTGGAGATAAATGGATTAAAAAACACAAACTTGATTCTCTAAGGATTTTAGCAACAGTTGGAGAGCCAATAGATAAAGAAGCCTGGAACTGGTATTTTAAAAAAATTGGGAAATCAAGATGCCCCTTAATTGATACATGGTGGCAAACAGAAACAGGAGGAACTCTCATAAACACTCTTCCAGGAATTGGCCCATTTATACCGACAATTGCTGGATTAAGCTTTCCAGGAACACACCATGCAATCCTAGATAAAAAAGGCAAAAAAACCTCTCAAGGATTTCTAGTTCAATTAAGCCCATTTGCACCAGGAATGCTCCATGGGGTGTGGAAAAATCATAAAAAATACAAAGAAACTTACTGGAAAACATTTAAGAATAAATATGACACAAGTGATGGTGCAATAATAAAAGATGGCTTGTTTAGGATCACAGGAAGAACAGACGATGTCATGAAAGTTGCTGGACATAGATTAGCCACAGCAGAACTTGAAGATGCACTTAATCAAAGCAAATTTGTAAATGAGTCTGCTGTAGTTCCAATTCCAGATAAAATTAAAGGCCAGGTTCCTGTTGCTTTTGTAGTTTCAGGAAAAGGAAAACCATCTGAAAAACTTGAAAAAAAACTAAAAAACCATGTTGATAATACATTAGGACCAACAGCCAGGCCAGCAAAGGTTTATTTTGTTAATGATCTTCCTAAAACACGTTCTGGAAAAATCATGAGGAGAATTCTTAAAAACATTTTAGCAGGTGAAGAACCCCAAGGATTGATGACTCTTGTAAATCCAGGGTGTGTGGAGGAGATAAAGGGTTTATTAAACCAAGAAGTTAAAGACAAGAAATAAAAAGTCTTTTATTCTTTAAACAAAATGCCATCAACAAAAAACCTCCCAAAAATAATGAATATTTTATCTAAAAAATATCCTTCTACTGATAAGACAACACTAAATCGCATGAGAAAAAAACCAGATGCTTTCAAAGTTCTAATTGCCTGCCTCTTATCCCTTAGAGCCAGAGATGAAAACACAGAAAAAGTCTCTGCTAAGCTTTTTAAAATAGCTGATACTCCTCAAAAACTAACTAAAATTCCATTAAAAAAGCTTGAAAAAGTCATATACAGTTCAGGTCATTATAAAAAAAAGGCAAAAACATTAAAACATGTCTCTAAAGAACTAATCAAAAGATTCAACAGCAAAGTCCCAAAAACAAGAGAAGAACTTTTGTCAATTAAAGGTATAGGCCCAAAAACATCAAACATTGTCCGGGCATTTGCTTATGGAGAACTAGCTTTGCCAATTGATACTCACTGCCATAGAATCCCAAATAGGCTTGGTTGGGTAACAACTAAAACCCCTGAAAAAACAGAAGTTAAACTAACAAAAATACTCCCAAAAAGATATTGGCCTAATTTTAATGCAATAATTGTGTCCTTTGGCAGGAAAATCTGCCAACCAATCTCTCCAAAATGTTCTATCTGCCCAATTTCAAGATACTGCCAAAGAATCGGTATTAAAAGAAGTAGATAAGGAAATTCTCTTTCTCAACCCAAAATATTTATTAACTCTTTATTTATTAAACTAGCATGCAAGAAAAAAAAGAGATTCAAGAGACCATTGATAAAGTTCCAAGAGAAAAAGTAACAGAAGAAGAATTTTATTCTGTATTAAAATTAATTTCACCAGGAACAAATTTAAGAAAAGCTCTAGATGGAATACTAAGATTAGGAAAAGGAGCATTGATTGTTGCTGAAAAACCAGGACTGCAAAAAATTATAGATGGGGGCTTTAGAGTTAATTGCAAATTCAGCTATCAAAAATTAATAGAGCTAAGCAAACTTGATGGAGCAATAATCCTCTCTAATGACTTAAAAAGAATAATTTTTGCAAATGTTCTTCTAACTCCAATAAGCAAAATAAGAACCTCTGAAACAGGAACACGCCACAAAGCTGCAGAAAGAACAGCAAAACAGATTTCTGGATTAGTCATAGCAATCTCTGAAAAAAGAAAAGAAATAATCTTATTCTACAAAAATAAAAAATATAAGATAAGGGATACTCAGGAAATAGTAAGTAAAGTGAATGAATACATCCAGGTATTAGAAAGGCAAAGAGAGCTCTTTGATTCTTTTCTAGAAACTCTAAACAGGTTAGAATTCAAAAATTATATTAATTTAAGCCATGCAATAAAAACAATTCAAAAAGGCAAAGTAATACAAAAAATCTCAGATGAATTATTAAAATACTTAATTGAGCTTGGAAAAGAAGGAGAATTATTAAAGACTAGGCTTAGAGAGATTCTTCATGATGTTGAAGAAGAAACCAACCTTATAATTAAAGATTATTCAAAAATGGATGATAAAAAGGCAATCTACTTTCTAAATGATTTATCTTATGATGAACTCCTAGATAGAGACAGAATTCTAAGGATACTCAATTATGAAAATCCAAGAGAAATGGTTAGTATTGCTGGTTGGAGAATCTTATCCAAGACTACTTTAACAGAGCCAGAAATAGCTGGCCTTATAAAAGAAGCAGAGAGTTTTGAGAAAATACTCTCCTCTAATCTTGAAACAGAATTCAGTTCATTTCCAAAAGACAAATTCTCTCTATTAAAGGTGGAGTTAGAAAAACTAAAATTAGGAATTTAGCCCCAAAGTCTTCTTAGGGCTCATTTTCACTCTACTTAAAAGTTCTTCAAAAATCCCAACCGAAGAACTTTTAAAGCAATTTATTTTCTATCAAATATGAAAAGAAGCTCTAGGCGTTGGAAAAAGAAAAGGCAAATGCGCTGGAAATGGCAGCGTAAAAAGCTGAGAAAAGAAAAACGTAAAAGAAAAGAAAGGAGGGCTAGAGCGAAGTAAATTTGAAAATAAAAAATTCTTAGGTAAAAATATAGAAATAAAACTACTCAAAAATGTGTTCTACCTTTTCTAACTTTACCACCAGATTGATCACGAGACAATTTAGAATGGGTTATTGTTGAATGAGATAATTTACTTTCTCTTTCTTTTCTAATAATTTCACTTGTTGATTCCAATCCTTGAGTAAGGAGTAGTTCAAGGATTCTTTTTGTTTTAGGACCAATTCCTCTTACTTGCAATCCATCAAAGTTTTCATGCTTCCGATAAAATTCAGCAAGATTTATTTCTTCCAATCCAGCAATTAATTCACTTATTTTTTGATATGCCCATATATCTCTTGCCCCTTGGCTAGTAATTTCAAAATAATATTTTGCTAAACTTTTATTGTCATACTCTCTTTTAAGCATAATAAAAAGGCATTCTCCTATTTTAAATACTTTTCGTTGTCTCCCATAAAATTCTCCTTTTCAACCACAATAATCTTTATAAGGAAATTTTGTTCTAGTATATCATGGCTTCAAGCAGTGAAATCTGGACAGAGAAATACAGGCCTTCTAAATTCTCAGAAGTTGTTGGGCAAGGAGATGTGCTTAAAAGAGTAGAATCTTTAGTAGGCTCTCAAAATATCCCTCATTTGCTTTTCGCAGGGCCAGCAGGAACAGGAAAATCCAGTTTAGCTTTAATTATAGTAAAAACCTTATTTAAAGAAAACTGGAAAGAAAACTACTTAGAACTAAATGCTTCTGATGAAAGAGGAATTAATGTTGTAAGGGAAAAAGTAAAGAGTTTTGCCAGAACAAAATCATTGGGAAATGTTCCATTTAAAGTAATATTTTTAGATGAAGCTGATGCTCTAACTCCAGAAGCCCAACAAGCCCTAAGAAGAACAATGGAAAACTATTCTGCTACTTGCAGATTTATTCTAAGCTGCAATTACTCAAGCAAGATTATTGACCCTATTCAATCCAGATGCGCTATTTTTCGTTTTAAACTTTTAGAAAAAAAAGATATTGAAAAATATTTAAATAGGATATCTGAGTCCGAAAATCTAAATATTAGTCCAGAAGCAATGGAATTAATATATGAAGGAAGCGGGGGAGATTGTAGAAAAGCAACAAATCTTCTGCAATCTACAGCATCAATATCCCCTACAATAAACCTTGAGCTTGTTTCAACAATGCTTTCAAGTGCAAAACCAAAAGATATTAAGATTGTACTAGAATATGCCCTATCAGGAGATTTTCAAAAATCTCGTGAAAAACTTCTTGATGTTATGTTAAAAGAGAGTATTTCTGGTCAGGATGTTGTTAAAGCAATACAAAAAGAGATTTGGAATCTTCCTATCGAACCAGAAATAAAAGTAAAGCTGACTGAAAAAACAGGAGAGGTTGAATTCAGAATTGTTGAAGGTTCAGATCCTTTTATACAACTCCAAGCTCTTCTAGCCAGTTTTATCCTAGCAGGAATTGGAAAAGATTAAAAAAGAGAGGGTTAATGAAGACAGATAAAAAAAAATGAAAATTTTTGTTTGTTGCAGCAAACATTTTTATGAGAAAATCCCATCTCTACTAAATGAACTAAAGAAACAAGGTCACATTATAACATTGCCAAATAATTTTAAAGACGCATTTAAAGAAGAAAGAATGAAAGAACTTGGAGAAAAAGAACATATAAAATGGAAATCAAGTAAATTAAAGCTACAAAATAAAAAAATAAAAGAAAATCAAGCTCTCCTCATCTTTAATTTTAAAAAGGGTAGTTATGAAAATTATATTGGTGGAGCAACGTTTTTAGAAATATATAAGGCATGGGAATTAAAAAAGAAAATCTTTTTATTTAACCCAATTCCAAAATGCTCTTTCACTGATGAATTAATAGCAATGAAACCAATAGTATTAAACGGAGATTTATCAAAAATAACATGAAAAGTGAAATTAAAAAAGAAACCCCCTGGACAGAAAAATACAGGCCAAGTTACTTTTCAGAGATTATTGGCCAAGATATGGCAATAAAGCAAGTAAAAGAATTTACAAGTCTCATCTCTATTTCAAAAGGAGAAAAACTCAGTGCCCAGTATTTAGCCCCAATATTAAAAAAGAAAATCACAAAAAAAGCAATAATTCTTCATGGCCCTCCAGGAACAGGTAAAACAACAATTGCACAAGTTGCAGCAAAAGAAACAAACTCAGAACTTTTTGAATTAAATGCATCTGACCTTAGAGATAAAAAAAGGCTGCAAGAAACTCTAAAGCCAGCACTTGAGCAAAAATCCCTTATTGAAGATAATAAAATAATACTTATTGATGAAGTTGATGGGATTTCAAAACTTGATTGGGGAGGGTTACAAGAACTCTTAGATTTAATTGAAGCCTCTCAAGTTCCAATTATCATAACTGCAAATGATATCTGGAATAGGAAATTCAGCACTTTAAGAAGCAAATGTGAATTAGTCAAACTCAAAGAAATAGATTACAAAACAATAAAAGATTTTTTAATTAAAATACTAAAAAAAGAGAGCTTATTCATTCATAATGATGTTTTAACAAAAATAGCAACAAAAGCAAAAGGAGACTTAAGAGCAGCAATAAATGATACGCAGGTAGCATCAAAATTAGTAGATCCAAGCCAAATAATCCTAGATGAAAGAAACAAGGAAATTGACATCTTTAATGCTCTAAGGTTAATATTTAAAGGAAAGCCAACTTCTGAAACTCTTCGCATATTTGATTCAGTAAATATGCCTATTGACGAGATAATTTTGTGGGTTGAAGAAAATATTCCAACAGAATACAAAGGTGAAGAACTGGCAAAAGCCTATGATGTTTTAAGCAAAGTTGATATCTTCAAAGGCAGGATATATAAACAACAATACTGGAGATTTTTAGTTTATGAAAATTTATTATTAAGTTATGGGATTGCTGCTGCTAAAAAAGAAATCAAAACAGGATTTACTAATTATAAAAAACCAGAAAGAATTTTAAAAATCTGGCTCAACAACCAAAAAACTAAAAAAAAGAAAAGCATTACCCAAAAATACGCTCATTATGTTCATATCGGAGAAAAAAGAGCAATGCAGGAATTCCCAATAATAAAACAAATAATAAAATCTAATAAAGCCATTCAAAAAGAGCTAAGACTCAGTGATGATGAAGTCGAGTATTTGGAGAGGTGATCATTCCAAAAAATATTGCTCACAATCCTCTGTTAGGGATTAATTACTTGATGTATTTTCTTCTTTTGGTCGTGTGTTGCAACGCATAATAGCATATCCAATAGGACAAGAAGTCGATTTATCCTCGACAGTCTTATTAGAACAAGTGTATTGATTACTATTATAACAAGAACACTCCAAAGAAAATCCACGAAGAACATCTCTTGTTCTTTTCACACTAGCATTAACAGTCGCGAATTTCCGCTCTCCATAAACTCCATCACATAAAAAAGGGATTCAAGAAATTCTCTTTCCACTTTTGAATCATTAGTCATGATTTATTATGATATCTACACTTTATAAGGATTATTGCATTAAATCAATCATCCTCAAACCCATCAGAACCAAAATTAACCAATATTTTCTTAATCTCATTAATTGTCTGTTGTTGATTTTTTTTATCAGACATTCTTACAAACCTTATTAACAAATCAACTAAATCTGACTTATTCATTATTTTTAATCTATATCCATCAGTAATAAAATAAAATCTAAAAGATTTGTATTTAATCTCTTTAATGACAACTCCGCCAACATTGCCTACAATTTTACCTTTATGGGGATTGTCTCCCAAAGAATACATTTGTCTAAATATTTTTTTAGATTCTTGCTTAAATTTTTTAAAAATCTCGTCCTTTAATGTCCTAGCTATCATCACTTTGGCCATTTTTTATTGGCTTCTTTTATAGCATCCTCTATAGGTATAAATCCTTCTTCAGACATTAAAAATTCCTTTAGTTGCTCTTTAACAGCCAAAGAGTAAATCCTCTTAAGAATCTCCTCATAACTTTCTCCTTTAACTCCAAAAGAACATATTTTATCTTTTGTTTCCTTACTTAATTGAATTGTTGTTATGTCCATTTTAATCTATAGTGACTATAGCAACCATAGTTTTTAAACTTTTTCATTTTTCCTCTTCCTTCTCCACATTATAAACCCAAAATTTTGCATCTTTCCAGCCATTTTTATCAAGCCCAGCTTTCATGCTCAAATGCTCGAGAAATTCCTCTTTATCTGGAATCTGCTCCCAAACTTGAGGCAAAAATGTTGAACTACAAAATCCTTTTTTCAAAATTAGTCCCATCTTTTTATTAATCTTAGCTAAAAGCTCTTTTTCATTCTTAAATTCTAATTTTTTAGGAACTGACAAAACAGAAATTTCAATCTTAATATCTTTAAGTTCCTCTTTCCTCAAGGCTAAAAATCTAGGATCATTTAAAGAAGCATTCAATGCATTTTCCTTAACATCTTTCCAAATCTCTTGATGAGCAATTAAAATTCCAATACAGCCCCTTAACTCTCCTTTCTTTGTGAGTGTAACAAAACATGCTCGTTTTTTATTGTAATTTTTTTTGGTTTTTTCATCTGGCTGAAAATCCTTATTCTCAAAATATGCTTCTAAAGTTTTTCTGGCTATTTGTGTGAGGTTCATTTTAAAATTTCTAGGAATTCTTTAGGAGTAAGAACTTTTATTCCTTGAAATTCTTTTAAATTGAGTAAATGATTATCCTGGCTTATAATATAATTAACCTGTCCCTCAAAAGCACACTCTAAAACTTTATTATCATCAGCATCATCTTTCACAACGTCAAATTTTTGTTTAGGCTCAATAATAATCGAATCCTTAATTATCCCTACAACAGCTTTATTTAGTATGAGATTTTTATTTTCTACTTTATCCATTATTTCGTCTCTTTCTATAACTTCATTATATTCCTCTATCAATTCTCCAGACAAAACAAGCTCCAATTTTCCAGAATCAATAAATTCTAAAATTCTGGAAGAGTCTCCTTTCCAAAAAGTTCCAGAAACAAGGACATTTGTATCTAATACAACCTTCATTTTTTATTTCTTTTCTCTCTCCTAATCTTATGAATTAGATCTACTACTTCATCTTCACTTATTTTTTTATTTGCATCTTTCAAGGGTTTAGTTATTTCTTCAAAAGTCTGCATACTAACCCTTTTCATGATTAAAGAATCTCCAGTCAATGCAAACAAAACCTTGCTTCCTTCCTTTAAACCCATCTCTTCTCTTATGTCATTAGGAATGCAAATCTGCCCTCTTGAACTTACAGTAGCCATCTCAATTTTTTCTGTCATTTTAACCTCCAATAAGTTTAATCTTATTTATAAGATATTTCTTATTTATAAATGTTTGGGTTTGGGTTTTGATTAAAAATCTACGTGAAAATTCTGAGTTGTGTCAGTTTTATTTTGTTTCAGAATTAATCCAAGAATAATAATCTTCATTTGCTTCTACATCAATCTTCATGATACATGGAATTTTGTAAGAATGAATCTTTTTTACTTCAGCCCTAACTTTTTCCCAATTTTCTTTTTTAGTTTTTAAAATAGAGATAATTTCATCGCATTCTTGGATTTTTCCAGTCCAGCAAGAGGTTGCTTTAATTGGAAAGGAATTTGCACAAGCAATTAACTTCTGTTGAAGTAAATGAGCTATAGCTTTATCTACCTCTTCCATATAAGGATAAGTAACATAAATTAATATAAATCCCATTCTATACATTACCCAAATAAACATTCTTTAAATATTTCTTGCCGATTTTGTGAGCTCTTTCTAAAGTGGACATTGGAGTTATTGGCCTGTACATTAATTTATGATGAGGAAAAAATCTTGAAATGTGCCAAGGAATATTTTTATCTATAGAAGCAATGAATTTTGCAATAGATGTAAGTTCTTCATCAGAATCATTTTCTCCTGGGATTACTAAAGTTGTGATTTCAAGATGAATCCCAGCATTATACACCCTCTTAATTGTTTCAAGAACTGGTTTTAATCTAGCCTTGCATAACCTATTATAAAACTCCTCTGTAAATGCTTTTAAATCAATATTCATGGCATCAATATAATTTTTAATAAAATTAAAACATTCTGAGCTAAAATAACCATTAGTGACCATAACATTCTTAAGACCTTTTTTCTTTGCAATCTTAGCTATATCTTTAACAAACTCGATAAATATAGCAGGCTCATTGTAAGTATAAGCTATGCTCTGGCATCCAGATCTAATTGCTTTTTGCACTACCTGTCTAGGCTCCATTTGCTCTCCAAGAATTTTGTCCCCATAAAACTCTCTAAACTGAGAAATATCATAATTCTGGCAAAAATCACACTTAAAATTACAACCAACTGTTCCAATTGAAAAAGACTTTGAGCCAGGTAAAAAATGATATAAGGGTTTTTTCTCTATTGGATCAACATTAGCTGCAACAACTCTCCCATAAACCAGTAAATAAAGCACCCCATTTTCATTCTTCCTCACCCCACAAATTCCAGCCTGTCCTTTAGAAATTAAGCATTTGTGACTGCAAGCCAAACACCTTACATTTGCTCCTTCTTTCTCATAAAGCTTTGCTTCTTTCATTTTTATTATAATCTTATCTCCTTTTCTAACCAAGCAATATGTTGGTGCTTCCTTCTCCAAAATAAATCTTCCCAAACATAATGAAAGGCTAATTTCTCAAATCCCTTAAATTTCTTGAAAAAATTTAAGATTTTTTTATTTGATACTAATCTTTTATTAAACAGCAGCCTTGAAAAAATTTTCTGTTCCCATAGTGGAATTGTTTCAAGAGCCTCAAGGAAATAAAAATCTTCAAAAAGAAGATATTCCACTGATGCAGGACCAACCCCATACAACTCAAGGGCTTTTCCCTTAACTTCATCCTTACTTAATCTTCTAAGCTTAAATTCATTAATTTCCCCTTTAACAAATTGTTCTGTAAGCTTAATAAAAAATTTAGCTCTATAACCTAATTTTAAATCCCTTAACTCTTTTTCTGTGGATTTTGCCATTTCTATTGGCTGCCAAAAAGTAGATAATTGTTTATTATCAAATTTCACTTTACTCCCAAATTTATTAAATAAATTTTCTAACATCTGAACACTTCTTCTTACTTTAGCATTCTGGAGTACAAAATAAATAACTAGCGTTTCATAAAGGGAATTGGCAGCTATAGGCTTCATCCCTTTCCACCTCTTTATAATTGGCTTAAGAATCTTATCTTCTTTATATTTTTTATAAAATTCAGAAATATCCTGATCAAAATTAAATCTCCACCTTATTTCAGGAATTAATTCTTCTATAAATTCTTTCTTAAGTTTCTTAGCTGAATATATGAAAAGTTTAATTTTTGGGTTTTCTATACCCCTGCAATTTTCAAATTTGAGACCTAATCTCTCTTTCCTCCAAACCATTGTTATCCAATACTTTCCTTTTTCCCAAACATTATCAGAAGAAGGAAAATGAGAGGGTTTATGAAAATTAGCATCAAAATTATATGGAGATTTTGGTCTAATAACTAAAGAAGTCTTCTCAGTAAGGCTTATAATATCTTTCATAAAACTAATAAACATCCCTTTCTTATATATTTTATGTGGTATCCAAAAAATAAGCAAGAACTTAAAAAAACCCTAAATTCATTTATCAATCCAAATCCAAAAAAAGATATTCATGGAATAATAGTTCCTCATGCTGGCTATGAATTTTCAGGAGCAATTGCAGGAAAAGCTTTCTCATTATTGCCAAAATCAGAAAAAGCTATTGTTCTAACTCCTAGCCACTATATTACCTTTAGAGGTCTCGCAACTCTGAAAACCATTGAAACTCCATTAGGAAAAATGAAAATTACTCCAAACCCATATGAAAAACTTGATTATGAACATGCAATAGACAATCAAATTCCATTCTTACAATTATTAGAATATAAAGAAGTATTACCTTTAGTTGTTGGACAAATCACTAATAAAGAAGCAGAAAAAATTGCAAAAGAATTATCAAAAGAAAAAGGAATTTTTGTTATCTCTACTGACTTAAGCCATTTTTTATCTTATGAACAGGCAGTAAAAAATGACAAACAAACAATAAAAGTAATAGAAAGTCTTGATACTAACAAATCAAGCCAAATAGATGCTTGTGGTGCTTATCCATTATTAATTGCTATGCATCTTTGCAAACTCAAAGGCTGGAAACCAAAATTAATAGAATACAAAAACTCAGGAGATATTATAGGTGATAAATCACAAGTAGTAGGTTATGCTTCTTTTTATTTTTAGAATCATCCTAAAACTAAATAACAAATCACCTAAAATCTTTTAAAATAAACAAGGTATTTCTTAAATATGGCTAATGAAGTGTCTTTTAATGAAAGGAGTTTATGCAGTGTACATTATTTTGTCTATGAAAAAGGACAACTTACTGGTAAGCATAATGATGTTATGATACGTTTTAATAATATTAGTGATCTAGAGACTCTTCTTAGTCTAGATCCCAAGACTATATTACAGATAGGGAAAAACCATATAAGCTACCAAAAGTTTAAAGAAGAATATTTACAAAAGGCTAAAAGATTTGAATTTTAGGTATAATAATTCTAATGGTTATTCTTATGGATAAAATTCTCATCCACAACTTGCTGTGGTAGCAGAACCTGAACCTTCCCAACCAAATCCTGGTGAAGGAGAAGCACTTGATAATTCAGTGTTGCACTCTTCTGGAGCCTCATTAAATGCAGCACAAACCCCTGCTAAGTATGAAGCTGAAGACCTTCCAGCATTAGAACTAACCCCATTAATAATTAAAGTAGGACTTCCTCTAACCTCATATTCTGTATTTAAAGAAGCATCAACATTATATTGAGGATAACTTCCTCCTGACCAAGATGATTTATCATTATAAAGCTCTGTAATCTTAAATTCAGTATCTGTTGCAGTAATACATGGGTTAAGCTTTGCTGTGTTTATTCCAACTTTGCTCTGGCAAGCTTTCCATGCCTCAGAAGTGCCTTCTTCAAGATAACAATTTAGATAAGCATAAAACTTTTCAGGCTGTTCTTTTTGAATACAATACTGCACTGTATTTTCATCAATCTCATTTTTTCCATGCATTGCATAAGAGACAAATCTCAAACTAAAATCTATTTTATCTCCAAATAGTTCTAACACAGGAAGAATCCCTTTGATAGCCTGAGTCCCATAAGGGCACATAGACATAACAAAAAGCTCAACTTCTGGTTTATCACTTTTAGGAACTTGTGTTGGCTCAGGAGTTTGCTGTTGTGCGGTATCTTGAGGCCCTTGAATCAAAGCATCTAAGGGGGTAACTCCTTGAACAAGATTTACTCCATCTGCTGTAACATAAATAGGAATCTCTTGACCATCTAAAGAGATAGTAATCTCATAAAGACCACTAACCATTTGAGTATCAACTAAAGACACATTACCATCAACTTGAGACTTAACAAAATCTAAAATCTTAGATTCAACATCACTTTGTTGGGCAACTCCAACAGCAGCTCCAGTCATGCCTGAAAAATCTCCAACAAGGAGAACAATAGTCACAATAGCCAAAACAACTGTAGCTAAAACCCAAGGATTCTCTCTCACTTTACTAGTAAGTGTATCATCTTTCTTAAGTTTTTTTTCCTCAGTAATATTGTCTCTTTTTACCTCATGAACAGGATTTTCTTTAACTTTTTCAGAAGTTTCAGACTTTTTTTCCTCATCCATGGAATCATTATAGAAAAAACGCTTTATAAACATTATGGTAAGCTTAAAGGTGTATAGCCTACAGACATATGTCGTAGGC
>Ga0180007_10002976_pt1 | contig 19461 bp, 14 predicted proteins | sample MM_PC_MetaG_FD_121122 | JGI IMG/M metagenome (GOLD analysis project Ga0180007, IMG submission 121122) | Groundwater microbial communities from the Aspo Hard Rock Laboratory (HRL) deep subsurface site, Sweden - MM_PC_MetaG | ecosystem: Environmental > Aquatic > Deep subsurface > Groundwater... | reverse complement strand
TTTAATAAAGACTTCGATGAAATATAATTTTTCTGTTTCGAGATAATTAAATTTAGATAATGTGAAGTCACCTTCAATGGTTGTATCGCAATGATCACAATGTAATTTGACAACATTTAAGCTATGTTTACATACTGGGCAAGTGCTTAAGACTGGGTTTACTTTACTTCGTTCTTTCATTTGTATTTCTCCTTTAATTTGATTTTTTATTTTTATAATGAATTAACATCGTAATAGGTTAACAACATCGTTTGATTCAGAGAATATCTAATTGTTTGATCTTGTTTTTCCTGATGTATTTTAATGTGTTTCTTTTTAATTTGTCTCATTGTTTTTCTCCTTTTTATATCGTTTTCATATATACCCTAACATTGTCGTGTGTCTTAATATCAATTTTGATACCTCTCATAGAAATGAGTTGAAGCATTTCACTGAAGTTTACTGGTAGTTGATCGCTGATAGGACTTGTACTATTTTTTATTTTTCTTGGTATGAATAATTTAGCTAAAACAATTGGCATTGGTAGGAACAATAGGATTCCTAAAAATATAGTTGCTCCTTTACTCTCTGGTACCCTGATTCTTACTTTGAGGAAGAACGCTTTTTTAGGTTTACGTTCTTTTGGAATTTTATATAAAAGATTATATGCCTTTGTTGTGTCAAGTTCATTATTATTCAATTGATTTAACACTTCATATTTTGTCATTTTTTGTTCGCCTTTATTGATTTATTTAATTTACACCTTAATTATATTCATTTTTAATCCAAATGTCAACACTTTTATTGAAAAAAAGTTAATAAAATTAATTTTTGCCTTAATTTTATTGATATTTTTAACTTTTTACTTAATTTTATTTACTTTTACCTATTTTTTTGTTCATTTTTGCGTTATAATATGTTCTAGAAGGAGGTTGATGTATCTTATGGAACGATTAATTGAAAGATTTATTAAATATGTTAAGGTCGATACACAATCAGATCACGATTCAACGACATTCCCATCAACTGAAAAACAAAAGGATTTAAGTAGAATATTATTAGAAGAATTAAAAGGTATGGGTTTACCAGCATTTTTAGATGATTATGGGTACGTATACGCGAAGATCAATAAGAATAAGGAAGGCGCGTACGCGATAGGGTTTGTCGCACATGTAGATACTTCTCCTGATGCACCGGGTAAAGATGTTCATCCTAGAATCATTAAAAAGTATGATGGATCAGAAATCAAACTGAATGATAAGATATCCATGAATCCAGTTGCATTCCCTAGTTTAAAGCGTGTTATCGGTGATGATATCATTGTCACTGATGGCAATACATTATTAGGTGCTGATGATAAATGTGGCGTAGCTGAAATTATGGAACTTGCACAATATTTTGTTGCTCACCCCGAAGAAAAGCACGGAGACATTTATATTTGTTTCACTCCAGATGAAGAAATCGGTAATGGTGCTAACCATTTCGATTATGATTATTTCAAAGCTGATTTTGCTTACACCGCTGATGGTAGTGAAGTTGGTGGAATTGAATATGAGAATTTCAATGCTGCAGGAGTAAACCTTTCCTTCATCGGAAAGAGTATTCATCCGGGTTCAGCTAAAAACAAGCTGATCAACGCACTACATTTAGCTATGGAATTTCATGATATGCTTCCTAAATTTAAAAATCCCGCATATACAGAAAATTATGAAGGATTCAATCACTTAACAAATTTAAAAGGTGAAGTTGAACAAGCGCATGCACACTATATCATTAGAAATCATGATATGAATCTATTTAATGAACAAAAGAAAGAATTTGAAGTCATTAAAGACTATATGAATGAAAAGTATGGATATCAAGCAGTTGAATTAACAATCACAGATAGTTACTTCAATATGTATGAAGTCCTAAAAGATCATATGTATGTCATCGATATTGCTAAGCAAGCGATTATCAATGCTGGGCTCACCCCTCAAGCAGAACCCATTCGTGGTGGTACTGATGGGGCAAGACTAACTTATGAAGGTTTGTTGTGTCCTAATTTAGGTACTGGTGGATACCAATTCCATGGACGCTTGGAATTTGCATCCATCCAGCAGATGGAAAAAGCAGTCCAAGTCTTAATTGAAATTGTAAAATTAGGATCAAATAAATAAAAGAAAAAGAATTCAGCTTGCTAGGCAAGTTAACTGAATTCTTTTTTTAGTCATACAAACTAAATAAGGGAAAAATGACAATACCTAGATACAAAGTTACCTTCATATAAGTTGCAAAATCTTTAAACGGCCTTTTAAATATCTTTTCTGTCCAAAGTATGCAAACATAATCAAATGCTAATAAAACAAAAGACAATACTGAAAATATGATTTTTCTATCGAGTATTTCTAGTACATTAGGGTTTGAATAAGAAATGATATTTACACTGATATAGAGGATTAACCCAAATCCTAAATAGGTATATTTTAAGATTGCCATTGTGATTTTTGTAGTTTCTCGTAATTATTGATTGAGAACATCAACTTAACAGCGATTTCTAATCCTTGTACTGCAGCTTTTTCCCATAGTTCTTTCGCTTTAGCTTCATCTTTTTCGACAATAGCACCTTCAAAATAGATCATACCCAAATTATATTGTGCAATTGCTAAATTAGCGTTAGCAGATTTTTCATACCAATAGAATGCTTTACTCATGTTTTGTGGAACCCCATCACCCTTTTGATACATAACAGCTAAATTATATTGCGCATGAGGATGTTCAAGATCTGCTGCTTGTTCTAAAAGTCTTGCAACCAATGCAAAATCTTTATCTTCGTGTTTAATTAAAAGCATTGCTAAATGATATAAAGCATTCTTATCTTTCTTTAAAGCTGCTTTTTCATACCATAAAACTGCTTGATCAATATTTTGAGCAACACCTTTACCATTCTGATAATATAAGCCAACATAGTATTCTGCTTCTGTATGTCCTTGTTTGGCAGCAACCATAAACCATTCAAATGCTTTAAGTGGATATTTAGGTTCCTTTTCATGGTAGTAGAGTCCTAAAGTGAATGCAGCAAGACCATATTGCTGGCTAGCAGCTCTTTCTAGATAGATTTCAGCAGTTGACCACTGTTGTTCTTCAAGTGCATTAACAGCCAATGCATACTGTGCATATGGATGATCTTGCTTAGCAGCAAGTTCATAATAGTGCTTTGCACTTTCTGCTTGCTTCTCATCGTGACCAATTGTTTCATAGATCATACCGAGCATGTATTGAGAATCACTGTATCCAAGTTCAGAAGCTTTTAAAAACCATTCAATGGCTTTAAATATATAGCGTTGAACATTAAATCCATAATAATAGTAAGTTCCTAAAATGTGAATACTGACTGGATCTTTCTTTTCAGCTTCCATGAGTAAGATTTCATAGTTCTTTTTAAAATATTCTTTAGCTGCTTCTTCATCTTTATCAACACCAGTGCCTGTATGCAACATCAATCCAATAGCATATCCACATTTCGCACTACCTAAAGATGCACCTTTGCGATAATGATCCATCGCCAAATTGTAATCAATAGAAACGCCATCGCCTAAACCATAAAAACGGCCTAGGAAATAGTAAGCATCTGCATGTCCTTGATTAGCAGCTAGATTGAAATGTTCAATCGCAACCATGATATTTTTTTTAGGTGTATTCAAGACGTAATTGGATAAACCTGCTTGATAATTTGTATTTGCATTCATATAATCAACTCCAATACTATGATAACATAAAGCAACTTTTTATTCATGCAAAAAGAAAGCCACTAATTAGTGGCTATCGTTTTATTTAAATGCTTCTAAATCTTTTTTAATCTTCCCATGTGTTTGGTTGTAGATGCTTCTAAATGAAATTAGGATACCTATCGCAACAAATACTAGACTCATAATTAAATTTGAAGTGAATCCTAATTCTGGATCACTAATCACTTCTTGAAATGGTACTCCAGTTGTAGTTGCAAATGAAGAATAAAGTAAATACATGTAGCCTGGTGCTACAATTGCTGAAAAGATGGCGATAACAATCGGAACATAGGAAGCTTTTGGTCCACCACCAAGCTTATAACCATAAAATGATGCTAAAGGAATTAAAGCATAAAGCAATCCAACAAAGTATCCGAAATCAAAGACAATCGCTGCAGGAATCAGTCCAACGACTGCACCAATGAAAGCAAGGATTAAACTTTTAATTAAATGCTTCGTCGATTTAGCTTCACTTTGAATGTAGGTATCTGCTTTTTCAACAAATGATTTAACACAAGCAGCATGTACACCTACTTTTACACCTTTAATGATTTTATATGTGTCAACATCATCTAATCCACAAAATGGACAGTGCTCAAGGTTATTCAACCCTTCTTCATTAAATACTGTAGTTAATTTGTTCAACAAAGCATAATATTTATCGTTTGCTTTTTTTGATTTGAGTGGTTGAACTATTGCGTTATCAATGAGTCCAACTGATTCGATTCTAGGAATAGGGAATCCACTGACTTTACGAATTTTAACAAATGTTTCTTTAGATATCTTTTTATCAAATGCGAAAATTAAGCAAAACTGTTTGATTAAAGGATCATAGCGATACTCAATAATTGAATAGTGATATCCTTCATTTTTCCCGGTGCAAGCACCATCTGTAACACTCAGCCCATAAGCAAGAGCTATTTTATCCAAATTCATTTTTTCCCTCCATAATGATACATCTTGTTTTTATGATAGCAAATTCATCATGAATAAACAATCACATTTTATATTTTTTCTATATTTATCAAGAAAAAAGACCACTTATGTGGTCTTAAATGTCTTTTTAAATGACTATGACAGTAGTATATCTTCCATTTTTGAGTGAGCATCATTAAAATTATTTCTGTCATTGATATTTGTGATTATAATACATAACAATTCATCTTCTGGATAATATGCCAAAATGGATCTTACGCCTGGTCCACCACCTGTATGATAGTTTTTATGTCTATCTTTACCGCAAATTTCTGCTTGAGCTAAAAATAAGCCAAATCCATAATGTGTTTGTTCGTTTATAACAACTTGATTCGTATTCATTAAATCAAAACTTTCCTTTGTGAGGATTTGATGATTGAGCAAACCTCTTTGAAATAAAAACAAGTCTTCTGCTGTAGAGTATAATCCACCACCACCTCCAGCAATTCGCATATCAAAGAAGTCACCATTTCTGATTTGACCTTTTTCTACTTCATAAGTTTTAGCTCTACCTTTAATGATTGGCCGATAAAAATCAAGACCTGAGTTTCCCATCTTAAGCGGTTCGAATATATGTTTCTTTAAATACTGTTCATAAGTAAATCCAGTTACTTTTTCTATGATGTAACTTAATAATAAATAGCCAGATACAGAATATTCATAATCTGTTCCAGGTGTAAATCGAAGTGGTTCATGTTTAAATAAATCAATTAATTTTTCTGAGAATGAGGTTGCATGTTCAACTTCATAAAAGTCAGCTTCTAATTCAAAATTACTGATGCCAGAAGTATGTGTTAGCAATTGGTAGATTGTAATTTGTTCGCCATTCGGATAATCTGGAAAGAACTGAATCAACCGGTCTTCAAGATTAAGTGTCTTTTTTTCTATTAATTGTAAGATAGCAACAGCAGTAATCATTTTTGTAATCGAGGCAATTCTTAGTTTCGTTTGAACTTGCATGGGTACATCAAGTTCAAAATCAGCAAATCCATATGCTTTTGACAACAAGATATCAGACTGATGGGCAATAAGTACAGTACCATTAAATTTGGTATTAACCAGCATCTGATCAACAAGATTGATTTTATTTTCAAACACAAAAATCACTCCTTTTATTCAATTCTATGACTAAACACGATATCATTCCATTTTATTTTAACATATCACAATCTAAAAATTGTCTTTGCATATGTAATATTAAATAAAAAAGAGGATCTAGTCCTCTGATTTTAATTCAAATAATAAATCTCTAAGTTCTGCAGCTTTTTCAAAGTTAAGGCTCTTCGCAGCATCTTTCATTTCAGCTTCGATCGACTTTAACATCTTATCTCTATCTTTTTTAGATAGCTTGGTATAATCTTTTTCTTCTGCAATCAAATCTTCTTTTAAGCTTATCTTGTCTCTAATATCTTTTTGAATAGACACGGGAACAACATGATTCAGTTCATTGAAATCCATTTGAAGCTTTCTTCTGCGATTGGTTTCATTAATTGCATAATCCATTGCTGCAGATATGTTATCTGCATACATGATGACACGACCATTTTGATTTCTTGCTGCTCTACCGATGGTTTGGACTAAGCTGCGTTCACTTCTTAAGAAACCCTGTTTGTCAGCATCTAGTATAGCAACTAAAGATACTTCAGGTAAGTCTAGTCCTTCTCTTAATAAGTTGATTCCAATTAAGACATCATACTTTCCTAATCTTAGGTCTCTTAAGATTGTAATACGTTCTAATGATTTGATTTCACTGTGTAAATAAGCCACTTTGACACCTAACTGCTTGAAATATGCTGTTAAATCTTCGCTCATGCGAATGGTCAGTGTCGTAACTAAGACACGTTCGTTAACGGCAACTCTTTTTTTAATTTCAAAGAACAAGTCATCCATCTGACCTTTGCCAGATCTAACTTCAATGACAGGGTCTAAAAGATAAGTAGGTCTAATGATTTGCTCAATGACTGGAATGTTTTTCCCTAGTTCATAAGGACCTGGAGTAGCTGATAGATAAATGACGTTTTTCATTTTGTTTTCAAATTCATCGAATTGAAGTGGTCTATTATCTAATGCGCTTGGTAATCTAAAACCATGATCAACTAATGTCTGTTTTCTGGATCGATCACCAAAGTACATTCCTCTGACTTGAGGAATCGTGACATGAGATTCATCAATGATTAATAAAAAATCATCTCCAAAGAAATCCATAAGTGTCGCAGGTGTTTCTCCTGCTTCACGAAGCACTAAATGTCTGGAGTAGTTTTCAATACCGCTACAAATCCCAATTTCTTCTAGCATTTCCATATCATATCTAGTACGCTGTTCAATTCTTTGTGCTTCTAAAAGGAGATTTTCTCCTTTGAAATATGCGATTTGTTCTTGTAGTTCGTTTTTAATGCGACGAATGGATTCCTTGAGTTTATCTTTATTCGTCATAAAATGCGTTGCTGGAAATATTGTAGCAAACGTTAAGGATTCAAGTGCTTGACCCGTCAAGACATCAAATCTCTTAATCTCATCGATTTCATCACCAAAAAATGAAATACGAATACCTTGTGCTCTTTCATATGCAGGAATGACTTCAATGGAGTCACCACGTACTCTAAAAGTTCCACGATGGAAATCAATATCATTTCTTTGATATGTTTGTTCGACCAGCTTATTGATGAGATGATCTCTACCATAAGAATCACCTAAACGAATGAATATCATCGAGTTTTTATAATCGTCTGGATCACCAATACCATAAATACATGAAACAGATGCGACAACAATCACATCATCATTTTCTAAGAGTGAAGATGTTGCACTATGTCTCATCTCATCAATTTCATCATTGATCGATGAATCTTTTTCAATATAAGTATCTGTTGATACGACATAAGCTTCAGGTTGAAAATAATCATAATATGAAATAAAATATTCAACGCGATTATGAGGAAAAAAAGCTTTAAGTTCGCCATAAAGTTGACCAGCTAAGGTCTTATTAGGGGCTAAAATCAAAGTCTTCTTTTGAATGTGCTCAACAATGTTTGCTATTGTAAATGTTTTACCTGTGCCTGTTGCACCTAAAAGAACCTGCTCTTTGACACCATTAAAAATATTTTCTTTTAATGTTTCAATAGCTTTAATTTGGTCACCTTTGGGTGTGAAAGGGGCTTTTAAATCGAACATTTAAATCTCCTTTTAAATATCTTTATCTATTTCGTGAGGTTTTGGTACTAAAACACTTTGAGGAATATAGAGTGGTTCAATAACTGAACTCGCTATGTTCATCAAATGGTCACCAATGCGTTCTAAATTAGATAAAATATCTGGGTAATTGGCAGCAACAATAAATGTTACTTCACCATTCTTTAATCTTTCAATATAACGATATCTAAATCTTTCTTCAAGTTCATCAACAACATCTTCGTTTTCAACAACACGTCTTGCTACAATTGGATCGATATTCGCAAAGCTTTCTAATGTATCATTAAGCATTTGTTCTAATACATCATACAAAGCATTTAAATCATTAGATCCTTCACCAGATAATAATTGTGACTCACCATATCTTTCGTGGAAGAATTGAACAATATTTGTTAAATGATCTCCGATACGTTCGAAATCCTTTATCGTATCTAAGTCTCTTGATAATTTTTTTGAATCATTGGCATCAAGACCTGCTTGAGCTATTTTGATTAAGTAGTCATGGATCTTTTGATCATATGTATCAATCATCATTTCCAATGTATATGCTTCTTCTACCATTTTAGAATTTTCTTTAAAACTATATGCTCTAGCTATTGCAAAGTAATCTTTAACAATAGATCCTGTATAGAGTAAAGCTTTTCTAACGAACTCTAAAGCTAAAGAAGGTGATTCGTGAATTAATTTTTCATCGAACATATCTTCAGGGATCTGATTATTGCCCTTATCTTTAACAATTAATTTTGCGGTTTTAATCATTGGTTTGATAAACCAGAACAAAATAAATGTCATGGTTATATTTTGAATCGCATGTGCAATTGCGATTGTAATCATTGAGAACGGTTTTAGGAATCTATTTTCGAACCATTGAATGAGTGATTCATAAGGTAAAAGAATAGCAAGGAAGAATACAGCACTAATCAAATTAAACATCACGTGAATAACTGCTGCTCTTTTACTTTCAACATTACCACCAATGGATGCGAGAAATGCTGTAATGGTTGTACCAATGTTTGCACCTAATAAAATAGGAACTGCACCTGATAATGTAATGGACTGAATGCCTTCGGCATTAAGTGCATAAAGTTTTTCCAAAACCCCAATAGCTGCTGAAGAAGATTGAATGATTGCAGTAAATAAAGTCCCAAATAAAGTGCCTAAAAACCAGTTTTGCGAGAATGTTTGAAACATTGTTTCTGCTGTTTGAGTTGCTGCTAAAGGTTTAAGTCCTGATGACATTGTATTAAGCCCAACAAACAACATACCTAATCCAAGAAGAACACCACCATAATGATTGATTTTATTCTTCTTAATAAAAGACATAATCACGCCAACAAATATAAAGGCTAATCCATAATCAGCAATAGGAAGACCAATAATGAATGCTGTGACGGTTGTTCCTATATTTGCACCCATAATAATACCAACAGATTGTGGCAAAGTCATGAGTCCTGCTCTGAGTAGACCAATCATTAAAGCTGTTGTTCCAGAAGATGATTGGATGAGAAGGGTCAAAAATAAACCAACAAGTATCCCTTTCAAAGGTGTATTTGTTGTTTTTTCAATGATTGATTTCAATCGGTTACCAGCTGCTGCTTTTAAAGAATCACTCATGAGAGTTATCCCAAAAATAAACAGTGCTAGTCCCCCAAAAACATACATTAAGTTATCACTGAAGGTTGCTGCGGCGATGATCATTAATATCCTCCTAGTATGGTAATTATGTTGCTTTAAGTTGAAAGAATTTCTTTCGATGTTTTCATGAAAAAAGCATCCAATGATGCTCAATCTAGATGTTTATTCACCGAAGTTCTACAAGTCCAATCGTATTATATCATAATTTTATGGTTTCAAAAGCACGTGTAAAGAATAAAACGTTTTCTTGTAAAGAAAAAGGAATGTTATCCTATAAACATCCCTTGTTTGAATTATTCTATTGCATCATAAAGTTTGGTTAAAATATTTTTAAGTTGATCCAATTCATCCTTACTAAGTGTTTCAAACACCTGCTGATGCATCTTAGTACCTTCAGCTTTAAAGGCTTGAGCAATTTCTAAACCTCTTTGAGTTAGCTTAAACTTATTTTTATACTTATTGATGTCTTCTTTCTCAACAATACCCTTTTCAACAAGTTCTTTTAATGATCTTGAAGTATGTGCTTTATCCAAAAAAGATTTTTCTGTGAGCTCATGCTGTGTCATACCATCTTTATTGGTATTGAGCATCATAATATAAGGCATATGTGCTTTGCTGATTTGGTATAAATCCATAATCTTTTGATGCTGTTCCATCATCTTTTTTTGTAAGGCAGAAAACAACATAGGTAAAAGTGACATATCATGATTCATTGTGTTGACCTACGCCGGTTCAAACTGACTATTGTATAGATCAGCATAGAACCCATTTTGATCGAGTAATTCTTGGTGTTTACCGGTTTCAATAACATTACCATCTTTGAGTACAAGAATTAAATCAGCATTCTTGATTGTTGATAATCTGTGAGCGATAACGAATGTTGTTCTATCCTTCATCAATTGATCCATTGCTTCTTGAATTAATTTTTCAGTTCTCACATCAACGCTTGAAGTTGCTTCATCTAGAATAAGCATTGGTGCATCAGCTACCATCGCTCTTGCAATGGTTAATAACTGTTTTTGCCCTTGTGAAATATTAGAATTTTCATCTAGGATCATATCATATCCAAAGGGTAATGATTTAACAAAGTGATGGACATTTGCAGTTTTAGAAGCCTCAATGACTTGTTCCATCGTTGCATCTCTTCTACCATAGATTAAATTATCTGTGATTGAACCCTTAAATAACCATGTATCTTGTAGTACCATACCAAACAATTCATGAACATAATCTCTTGACATCCGTTTTGTTGAAACACCATCAACCAAGATATCTCCTGAATTGACATCGTAGAATCTCATCAACAAATTAACAATCGTTGTTTTACCAGCGCCGGTTGGTCCTACAATAGCAACTTTTTGTCCAGTTTTGATCTTAACATTTAAGTCATGAATGATTTCTTTATCTTCGCTATAGCCAAACTTAACATGTTTAAATTCAACTTCTCCTTGAATTTTTCTTAGGCAAATTGATTCTGTTTCAGCTTCCATTTCTTCTTCAGCCAAGAATTCAAATACTCTTTCAGATGCTGCAAGCGCTGATTGTGCTTGTGTCATCGCTTGAGCAATTTGCCCCAAAGGTTGACTAAATGTTCTAACATATTGCATCATGGATTGAATATCCCCAATTAAGAGGCTACCACCAACAGCTAGAATACCACCAAACACTGATATAGCAACATAACTTAAGTTACCAATAAAGCCCATGATTGGCATCATTAAACCTGAGAAAAATTGACTCTTCCAAGCTGTATTTAATAATCCTTCATTCCATTCATCAAACGTTTCTTCAGCTTTTTCTTCTGCATTGAAGGCTTTAATGATTTGTTGACCCGAGTAAGTCTCTTCTATATGACCATTAAGTTTACCCAAGGTCTTTTGCTGACTTCTAAAATATTTTTGTGATCGTTTCATAATTAAACGCATGATCACAGCGCTTAAAGGTAAAGTTAAAAGTGCCACAATTGTTAATTGCCAACTGATTGTTAGCATCATGATGAATACACCAATAATTAAAGTGACAGATGAAAATAGTGATGAAACCGAACTATTAAGTGCTTGCCCAATGGTATCAATATCATTGGTCATTCTTGATAATGTATCTCCATGGCTTGTCTTGTCAAAATACTTAAGTGGGAGTTTAGCCATCTTATCAAACAAATTAGCACGCATTTCTTTAGTAATCTTTTGTGTCAATCTTGAAATGATGATACCTTGAGTTAAATTGAAAATATAACTTCCAGCATATAATCCAATCAAGATGTAGACAATGTTCCATATCGCATCAAAATTAATATTTACAATAAATGCACTTGTCAAAGGATTATAAGCGATTCCTTTTTGAACTTCATTGGTGATATTCCCCAAAAGTCTTGGTCCAAGAATAGAGAACGTTGCACCAATCATCGCAAATGCCATAACCATCATTAATTTAAAGCGATGGGGTCTTAAGTATTTGATTAACTGAGTTAAAGCTTTTTTCATGGATTTTGGCTTTTCGCCAATCATCACACGGCCTGGTCCATGTCCACTGCTTTGAGGTCTCTCTGGAGCTTTGTCTTTTCTTTCATCATTAGGCATGAGTGAGTTCCTCCTTTGAAAGTTGTGCATATGCAATATCTTGATATGCTTGACATGTTTCTAGTAATTCTTTGTGTGTACCTTTACCGACGATTGAACCTTCATCTAAAACAATGATTTGTTCAGCATCCATAATGGTACCAATACGTTGACCAACAATGATTTGTAAAGCACTTCTTGTTTCTTTTTTTAAGGCATTACGAAGCGATTTATCAGTTCTATAGTCTAGTGCGGAAAATGAGTCATCAAAGATATAAATGCTAGGCTTTTTAACGAGTGCTCGTGCAATAGCAAGTCTTTGTTTCTGTCCACCTGAAACGTTGGTTCCACCTTGATCGATTGGACGATTTAATCCTTCTTCGGATTCATTAACATAATCTATTATTTGAGCCGTCTTAAGTGCTGATAAGACTTCATCTTCTGTAGCTGCTTCATTTCCAAGTCTAGAATTAGATAAGACATCACCTGAGAATAATGTACCCTTTTGAGGAACATAGCCCATCATCTTATATAGATCATTAAGCTTATATGTTTTAATATCTTTTTTATTGATTAAAATCTGCCCTTCGCTCACATCGTAAAATCTTAAAATCAATTGAATAATTGTTGATTTCCCAGATCCGGTTGAACCAATGAAAGCTAAGGTTTGACCTTTTTTAGCAACGAAATTAATATCCTTTAAGACACACTCATCAGCATTTGGATATCTGAAGCAAACGTTTCTAAATTCCACTTCAACATTATCATTTGGTTGTACATCATCAACAAAACGTTCGTCGATTGTATATTCTGTCTTTAGGACTTCATTAATTCTTCTTGCGGATACCCATGCTCTAGGTAAAAAGATAAACATCATAATGAGCATCATGAATGAAAATAAAATAGTCATCGCATAAGATGTAAACTGTATTTGTAATGATAAACCTTCATATGGGTTTGCTCCAAGTAAGCTATCTCTAATGAGGAGTGAGCCCACAAGAATTAATCCTAAATTTAAACTATACATGATTAAGTTCATACCTGGTCCAATAAAGCTCATAGCAGTGTTAACAAAAATATTTGTATTTGTAAGTTTAGTGTTAACTTTATCAAATTTATTTTGTTGAACACTTTCAGCATGATGTGCTCTAACAACTCGAATACCTGTTAAGGTTTCTCTTGTTACTTGATTTAAGTCATCAGTTTGTTTTTGGATTTGTGTGAACTTAGGTCCAACAAGAACAAAGATAACTGTAATCATCGTGATAATAGCAACCACACCAGCAATAATAACTAAGGACATAGTCAGATTAATACCTGTAACCTTATTAATACCTGATATCGCCATAATTGGTGCTGTGACCAACATACGCAACATCAGAATTGTTGACATTTGAATTTGAGTCACATCATTTGTCGTACGCGTAATTAAGGAAGGTGTTGTAAACTTATTGACTTCTTCTGATGAAAAGCCTTGTACTTTTTGAAAAATATTCTTTCTAATTGTACTTGCGAGTTTAGTACCTAATCTAGAAGCAATAAAGCTTACAATGATGGTTGCTGTAATACTACCCAAAGTAATGAGTAACATTGTACCCCCTTCTTTAAGTATTTCAGAAGTTTGTGATGTTCCAGTGCCAACACCTTGGCTGATTAGAACAATAATTTTCCCCATATATTCGGGAAGGAGTAGATCAAGTTGAACTTGGGTATAAACAAAACCCACAATCAATAAGATCAACAACCAGTGATACCATTTAAAAAATCTAAATAATTTTAGCATATTTCACCTCTTGTTATATGAACTACTCCTATTATCCGTGTTTTTGTTGATTTGTCAACAAAAACACATTTTTTATCATAGTTTAATGTTTGATAATGTTTCTTTACTAAAAACAGGAACTCTTATAAAAGTTCCTGTCAATAATAACGTTTATAGAATTTTGCAAAGAAATAATTACGATTAACTACGAGAAAACATTAATTCTTACGTACTTGATTAGAGTTCGCTTCTCACCAAAATAGTCATAATTAATATATATCTTCAAATAAATATCTTCGAATTCGGAAAAATCATGATATAAAATGATCGCTTTTTGCTCTGGATACAAAATTTCAATTCTTTCGACTGGTGTAGCATATTGTGATATAAATACTTCAATAATTATTTGTTCATACATTTTTTCATAATCTGATTCATTCATAAAATCAATGTCGAAACTATATATATTACTTGTTCCTGTCGACTGTATGTGAATAATTGGCTCAAAGACTATGTATGGTATTGAATGATATTGAATTTCATCTCTTTCATCAACTATCGCAAGAGTCTTGATATCTACAAGTTCCAATTTGGAAATATGTAAATTATTGAATCCTGTTTCTATATCATAAATGTTAATGATCTCCTGATTATCACCAATGGTAACTAATTTTAGTTGAACAGTTTTAGTGGTATTATAGTATTTATATAAATTATTGTTTTGGTAATAATATGATACCAATACATCATCACCATCGAAATTCAACCCCATAATAACTCCATACAACCCTTCATGGGAAGCATATATGAGATTACCCCAATATGACAACACAGGTGTTTTGATTGTTTTTATTGCTATCACTTGGTTTTCAAAATCATCTATCCCATCATTACCTGATGCTTTGGCAACAATTTGATAGTCAACATAAGGTGATAGATGATTAAAGGCATCAGTATCAATTTGACAACTTGATAAGCTGCATAATTCATCTTTATCAAAGAAATGCTGATCTAAAATCAATTTATCCATTGTCTGCAATTCAACAGTTATGTCATCTAGGATATGATTCTGATCATTAAATTCGAACCCATATTCAATCTGACTGTAAATGGACCCTACAGGAGCATCTCCAGTTTGATCAATGATATTAATATCTTGAACGTGTTTTCTTGAATCGAAGTCAGGATCATCAAAATCAACCCATATTGTGCCATTGATTGTCCCATCAAAATTAACAAGTGTATCCAAATCAATTTTACCAATGATAATTCTATAATCAGAAGAATCAGGAACATAGAAACAATTCTGCCCATGATGCTGACTTTCATTCAGTGTTATAACATTTTCATCTACAGAAATCCATGTGGTCCTTTTTTGCATCACAACGAAATGTGTTGAATTAACATAATTTTCATCACTTAAATCATAAGTCACACAAATATTTTGATTGAGTGGATTATACTGAATATCTGTTATTGAAATGTCAAAATCTGGCAAAGCACTTTTCGTAACTGTAGCACTAAAGTTCTTTGCATAGGTTGTAACAGTATAATCTGAGTGATCAATCACATCATCAAAATCATCCTTTTTGCAAGAGCTCAACATAATTATAATCAAGATCATCAAGCACATCACCATAATTTTTTTCATCAGCATATTACTCGATTCATGATTGTTGAACTGAGGAAATGTTCATGACAAACAGGTAGTAATTTTGATTTAACGGCAAGATAATATTATATTTCCCTGCTGAAAAGAAATATGTATTGGTCAAGCCTGTATCTATGACAGTTATTGTTGTGTTATCAATACCAAAAAACAAAGGAATTCCCTTGGAATCTTCCTCAAAAGTTACATAAACATTAGTCTCAAAAGTAATTTCATATAAAAAAGATTTCTCAGACGATGAAAACAAACCGCTTATGCTTAATGAATCCTCGTATTCATCAACGATCCCGTATAAAGTATAGGACGTTAATCCAGTTGGTAAAATCTGATAATGATCTTTATCAAGGTTATCTATATGAATATCCACTATATCATAGAATTTTGTAAAATTATAAATTTTAATATAATAAGTTCCAGACTGCACATGATAAGTCCCATCAGATGCGAGATTGATAACATCTCCACTGGAGTCGTATAGCTGATTATTTGAGGCTGCACCTATAACATCAATGCGCAATGGTTGATTAATATCAATCCTCAAATATGCTACTCCATCCAATTGGTTCGTGACAAATACTTCTCGACCTAAATCAAATAAATCAAAAAATTTTGCATCTTGATACGTAGCTTGGGTATCTTCTTTGTTATAGTAACTTACTGTAAAAGATCCTTCACCCATTACTTTTGAATAAAGAATCAAGTGGATATCTTGGTGATATGGATTGTAGATTATTTTCTGAATGGGTTGATTTACTGAGACATGTTCCAAATAAGTTTCATCAGCAATATAAATTTGTGAATTCGTCAGATAAAATTCAATCAATACATAATCAAAATTGTTATTTAAGACAAATGCATCATAATCCATATTATACTGAGTCATAAAACTATAGGTTCCCGAACCATCTATATAAGCTGTTTGTTCAGAAAAGGTGTTTGAATAATCATCAGATACATCAAAAGTATCAATTGAAAAATCAAAAGTATCTCGATGATTAAAATCTCTAGTATCTAGTATGTTGATATAATATACACCTGGATCAAGATGAATATATTCTAAGGATCTCTCATTTTCAAAATCATAGTAAGGCAAGTCATGATAGTATATATTGTTTATCACATTCGAACCACAATCCATCAAAAACCAATTCACATAATGACTGGATTGATCAATTGAAAACTTGTAGTCTCCACTTGATTCGATTGTAAAAAAGTAGTAGATTGCTTTACCAATGTAGTTTGATGCATTGACAGTAACTGTATTGTCGATAGCAAAATGTGGCATTGTGCTAATTGATGTCATTGGGTCAAGGGCCTTATTGTATATATCAGTCAATTCAAACAATGTCATTTCAGTATCTTCTTCAATGACAACCTTTTGTTCGAGTATAATATCATTATTTTGTAAAAGGGAAGAGTAATCCATATATATGGCTTGTTCCACACTTGTGAAACTTTCGTTAAGTGTTATTCTAACTTTGATTGTTTGGCTTTCTGAAACAATGTAATTTGGCTCATACACTCTGATGATTGATGCGATATATTGTTGCTGCAACGCACTGAAATCTGATAAAGGAATTTCAGTAATATTTAAACTGCAGTAGTCAACTCCTTGTTTCATTAACGTTTGATCAATATAAAATGCTGGATGATTTTTGAATGATATAATTGCATCATAAGACGTTGAATCATTTTTCTTGATGTAAGGCGTCATTGCCGCTTCTATATTGGAGTCATTCCAACTGACCCTTTCATAATTAACAAAATCGCTTATCTTAAATAAAGCAAGCTTTTCACGTGTTTCAAATAAACCAGTCTTCTCATTTCTAGATTTATATTGACTATATAGGTAATTATCATCATATACATATGTCTCTACAAGATGTGTCGGGTGTTCATCAGTACTGACTATGTAAATATCAGTTGTGACTACATAGGTGTAATCATTGACATTATCTTTAATCTTGTCATAATATAATCTATCTTTATCAAAATCATCAATACTTAGAGTACTTAGATGGAAAAAGAACGAAACACCAAATATCACAATCGATAAAAGAACAATTGATTTTTTTACTATATGCATCCGATTACCTCGCTTTTCAAAAATGATTACCCCAAAACGAATTTTTATAAAATTATTATATCATATAAAGAGATAGAAAGTAATGTCTCAATTCTCAAATTAATTTTTTGTCTTTGCTATAAGAAAAAACAGCAAATCGCGATAAAGGATTTGCAGTTTTTGCTTTCTATTCTTATATGTTTACTTATCTAGGGTTCTTGATGTTTGCGTGTGCAGCAGCTAGTCTAGCAATTGGAACTCTGAATGGTGAACAAGAAACATAGCTTAAACCAATATTATGACAGAACTCAACAGAGATAGGATCTCCACCATGTTCTCCACAAATACCAAGTTTAATATTTGGTCTTGTTTGTCTTCCAAGTTCTACAGCCATCTTCATCAATTTACCAACACCTTGTTGGTCAATGTGAGCAAATGGGTCGCTTGCAAAAATCTTCTTAGAATAATAATCACCTAAGAATTTACCAGCATCATCTCTTGAGAAACCAAAAGTCATTTGTGTTAAGTCATTTGTACCAAAACTGAAGAATTCAGCTTCTTTAGCAATTTCATCAGCGAGTAATGCAGCTCTAGGGATTTCAATCATTGTACCTACATAGTATTTAAGTTCAACACCAGCAGCTTTAATGATTGCATCAGCAGTTTCAACAACGATGTCTTTAACATATTGTAGTTCTTTCACATCTCCAACAAGTGGAATCATGATTTCAGGAACAACATGCATACCTTCTTTATTGACATGAATTGCAGCTTCAATAACAGCTTGAGTTTGCATCACCGCAATTTCAGGATAAGTTACGCTTAAGCGTACACCACGGTGACCCAACATTGGATTTGTTTCATGAAGGTCATCAATCGTCTTTTGAAGTGTTTCATAAGTTAATCCCATATCTTTAGCTAATGCTACGATATCATCTTTGTCAGTTGGAACGAATTCATGTAGTGGTGGATCCAAATAACGAATGGTTACGGCATAACCTTTCATTTCTTTGTATAAGCCAATGAAGTCTTCTCTTTGCATAGGAAGCAACTTAGCTAATGCTTTCTTTCTTTCTTCAACATTCTTAGCAACGATCATTTCTCTAACTGCAGGAATACGATCAGCTTCGAAGAACATATGTTCAGTACGGCATAAACCAATACCTTGAGCACCATAGTTGTAAGCAACTTTAGCATCTCTAGGATTATCAGCATTCGCACGAACTTCTAAAGCTCTAAATTTATCAGCCCAAGCCATAAGTTTACCGAAATCTCCAGATACTGTAGCATCTTGAGTTTCTACTTTTTGTCCATAAACTTTACCAGTAGAACCATCTAATGAAATCCAGTCGCCTTCTTTAAAGACTTCTCCATTAACTTCAAAAGTTAAGTTGTGTTCATCAACGTGAACTGCACCAGCACCAGCGACACAGCATGTTCCCATACCACGAGCAACAACTGCAGCATGTGATGTCATACCACCGCGTGATGTTAAGACACCTGAAGATACGATCATACCTTCAATATCTTCTGGAGATGTTTCTTGACGTACTAAAACGACAGGAAGGCCATCTTGAGCTTTCATTTCTTTAGCTCTATCAGCAGTAAATGCAACACGACCAGTTGCTGCACCAGGAGATGCATTTAAACCTGTTGTAATGACTCTAGCTTTTTTAAGAGCTTCAGGATTGAACTGTGGATGTAATAATGCATCTAGTTGTGAAGGTTCAACCTTTAAGACTGCTTCTTTTTCTGTTAGAACGCCTTCTTCAACTAGGTCAATGGCAATTTTTAGAGCTGCTTGTGCAGTTCTCTTACCATTACGTGTTTGAAGCATATATAATTTACCTCTTTCGATGGTA
>Ga0180007_10002975_pt1 | contig 19471 bp, 23 predicted proteins | sample MM_PC_MetaG_FD_121122 | JGI IMG/M metagenome (GOLD analysis project Ga0180007, IMG submission 121122) | Groundwater microbial communities from the Aspo Hard Rock Laboratory (HRL) deep subsurface site, Sweden - MM_PC_MetaG | ecosystem: Environmental > Aquatic > Deep subsurface > Groundwater... | reverse complement strand
TGGATAATTAAGGCTTTGGAGTTTTTGGTGATTTTTTTGGCTAAATCTTTAGGGTTTAGGTTAAAGTCATTTTTAATGGTATCTACAAAAATAGGCTTGGCGCCGGCCCAATTAATGGCATTTGGTACAGCTACACAAGTAAAAGCTTGACACAAAACTTCGTCGGTTGGTTTTAGCTCAAAGGCTTGTAAGCCTACCTGCAAAGCATTTCTGCCGAGATTAAATAACCAACAGTGATCTTGATTTAAGAGTTTTTTTAATTTATTAGATAGATTTTTACTTGAACTACCCTGCCTCCAATACATTGGTTTAAATATTGTTTTTAGTGTCAAAACAACATCATCTTTACTAATATTCGGAGAGATGGATATTAAGATTGGTTTTACCATTTTGGAGTTAAACTCTCGTGAGTTTCTTGAGAATAATCAATAACTTTTTTTGTATAAATAACAAAATGTAAGTGTGGTCTATCCATCCAACCAGACCATCCGGTTTGAGCAATAACTTGACCTTGCTTAACTGTCTGGTTTAATTGAACGTTAAAACTTCCTTTTTTCAAGTGAGCATAGAATGAAAACTCTTCTACTCCTTTTTGTTTATGGCTTAAAGTAATATAGTTCATTCTGCCTCGAAATAAACGAGTTGACCAATAATTACCCTGAATTCTGAATACAAAGGGGGTCGAGTAATTTTTTATTATTTCTGTAACTTTCCCATCAGCTGCAGCTAAAACTGGAGTGTTACTGGGAACAATATAGTCAATAGCTCCGGAGTGAGGACCAATATGAGCGGGTGAGCCCGACTCAATGCTGTATTTGATATTGATCGGAATTTGATAGGTTAGTTGACTTAAACGAGGTTTTTGATACTGGTATTTTTTCAAATTATGACAAGTAAATATTGATAATTTTCTTGACATAATTAAATTAATTCAATAATAGCTGAGGCTAGTTTGTCGGAATCATGCCTTAATAAACTTCGTTTTAGAGAATCGCTTTTGGGTTTTTGGTAACTTGAGTCGGCTAGTAAGTGTTTTCTAATTACCCTAATGTCCCTTTTTAAGTCGTCTTTAACTGGAAACTCATCAAGTTTTTTATAGGCTTTAAGATAAATATCCGGGATAGGTTGATTGTTAATTAGGATATGATCAACTTCTTTCTCCAGGTATTTTTCGATTTCGCTTAGGTGTTTTTTAGCGGTAAAGTGGTGAGTTTGAGAGTTTAGGGTCATTAAGTTAATTACATATACAATTTTAGCTTTTGATTGATTAATGGCTTTTTTAGTACCGGAAATAACTAAGTTGGCAATAATACTATTGTATAAATCACCAGCGGCCAGGATAATTAAGTCAGCTTGTTTAATGGCTTTAGTGGCTTTTGGATTAGTGACAGCCTTGGGAACAGTGTAGAGTTTTTTAATGGTTTCTCCTACTTTTAACTTATGAGTTTCAATTTTGTGTTCAGATATTATGGTTTTACCGGTTGAATAGCTGGCCGCTAATTTAACTAGTTGACTTGAGATGGGTAAAACCTTGCCTTTTAATTTAAATATCTTGGCAGCTACTTCTATGGCCTCAGGTTCGGAACCAACCAAGTCCTCAAGAGAAGTTAAAATAAGGTTGCCTAAGTTGTGACCTTTTAACCCCGCCCCTTTATTAAATCTATATAGAAGTAGTTGGCGTAAAATTCCATTTTCCGAAGCTAGGGCGGCCAAACATTGGCGCATGTCCCCTACCGGTAAAAATCCAAATTCGTCTCGAAGCCTACCGGTGGAACCACCGTCATCGGTAACCGGGACGATAGCGGTTAGGTCAACCGGATATTGTTTCAAGCCGGAAAGCAGAACAAAACTACCGGTACCGCCACCAATAACAACAATTTTTGTTTGTTTATTTAACACCGGTATATTGTACCAGAAACATCACATTTTCTTGAACCTACAAGGTTTAGATTTTTTTTAAGAATTCCTTAATCGGCAAATCTATCTGTCTAAGAATAGCCCTTAAAGTGCCTGTTCTGATTGGGCGATTATGAGTTGCAACAACCGTTCTTCGACCATCTAAGTGCTTATAAACTGTATGGCTACCTTTTCCTTTTCGTGGATAAAAGCCAAGATTGAGTAATACTTTCTCTACCTTTTTTGGTTTAATCTGAGGCAGTTTAGGCATTTAATCTTTAGGCAAATTGAAATCTCTGGAGGGTGTTAATTTGAGCAGTGGTGACAATATCATGCTCTGGCTGATCAACAGGAACTGGTTCTTTGTCTTCAATGAGACTATCAACAAAAACTTGTATAGCCTTTTTTAAATTAGATAATGCTTGCTCTACAGTATTACCATCATCGGCTACACCCAAGGTAGGGCATAAAGCTGTAAAGCCAGCTTTTCCTGTTCCAGTCTGTTTATCTGGAGTAACAATTACACGGTAATTTAAAACTTTTGTTTTCATAAGTTTATTTTATCAAACTTGGACTAATAATAGCAACGACTTACTTAACGGTGACGGATTTGGCTAGGTTTCTGGGTTTGTCCGGGTTTAAACCCCGAGCAATAGCCAGATAGTAAGCTAAAGATTGGGCAACAACGGTGTTTATGATAGCCGTCGCTTCTTTAAGATCTTTGACTTTTAAGTGAGTGTCAAAAACCGGATCACTCTTGGGTGAGATACCAATGATAAAACCGCCTCTGGCTTTTAATTCATAAGCTGCTGAGATTATATCTGTAAAAGTTTCATCCAGTGGGGCTATAACAATGCAAGGAGTGCCTTGATCTATTAAAGCGATGGGGCCGTGTTTTAGCTCACCACCGGCATAGCCTTCGGCATGAATGTAACTAACCTCTTTAATTTTTAAAGCAGTTTCCAGGGCTATCGGATAAGATAACTGCCTACCGATAACAAAGATACGGTCTTGGTCTTTTAATTTTTTGACTAGATTTATTAGCTTTTTTTGGTATGAGTTTTCAAGAATTTTTGTAATGGCTTTAGCTGACTGAGATATTAATTTTTGGCCCAGTTTTAAATTGCCGGCTTTTAGGTAAACAAGTTGAATTAAGATGGCTAACTTAGCGGTGAAAGCTTTAGTAGAAGCAACGGCTACTTCCTGCCCCGCTTGAAGTAGAATTTGATGGTCTGACTTTCTATAAAGAGTCGAACCGAGAACATTAGTTAGACACATGACTTTCATTTTTTTGCTTTTGGCTAAATTTACGGCTTCAACTACATCAATAGTTTCACCGCTTTGAGATAGCATTAAAAAGACATCCTGCTTTGATAAGAGTTTTTTATACTTGATAAACTCGGAACCAATAATTGACTTAGCTTTTATCCCGTTTAGGTTAAAGAGATATTCTCCAAAAAGGGCGGCATAGTAAGCCGTACCGCAACCAAGTAAGTAAGTCTCGGCTGAGTTTTGAATTGAATTAATAGTTAAGCTTAGAGTGTCTGGGTCTAACCTACTTAAATTGTCCAAAACTTTTGGTTGATCGGCAATTTCTTTTTGCATGTAGTGATGAAATTTTCCAAGTCGGCTTTGCTCTGATTGCCAGTTAAGTTTGGTAATCTTTGGTTTGATTTTTTTATTGGTTTTAAGATTAATTATGGAAACTTGGCCGGCAGTTAAGTGAGCTAGTTGGTTATCCTCCATAAATATCACCTTAGAGGTGTGATCGAGTAAAGACCAAACATCGGAAGAAATATAAGTAGCGTCTTTAGTTAAGCCAATGGTTAATGGCGAACCATTTTTAACTGCTACCAGCTCATTTTTATTGGAATCAAGAACAATAAGGGCATTCATACCATGAATTTGCTTAAAAGTTTTTTTAACAGCTTTGAGCAAGCTCATCTTCTTGTGATTTTCTTCAATTAGGTGAAGGGCTACCTCGGTGTCTGTTTCTGAAGAAAATTGGTAGGTTTTTAATAGCTTTTCCTTTAGAGGTCTAAAGTTTTCGACAATGCCGTTGTGAACTAGGCAAAGATTTTTTTGAAAATTCAGGTGAGGATGAGTATTGCCGATGGTGACTCCGCCATGAGTAGCCCAACGAGTATGACCTAGACCTATATTTGATTGAGGTAGTTTGGTTTTTGCTTGACCGATCTTACCAAGGTGACGTTCTATTCTTATTTTTCCATTACTTTTAACTGCAATACCCCAAGAATCGTAACCACGATATTCCAGTTTTTTTAAACCTTTTATAATAACTTGAGCGGCATCTTTTTTGCCACCAACTAATCCAAATATTCCACACATAAATTAACTTTTTATCCTTTTAATATTAGCGCCTAGTTGCAACAAACGCCCGGCAAAGTCTTCGTAGCCACGGTCAATGTGATCAAGTCCGGTTAGGGTAGAAGTGCCAGTGGCGGCCAGACCGGCCAGAGCCAGAGTAGCCCCGGCTCTGATATCGGTAACTTTGATAGTCATTCCTATTAATGGAGTTGGTCCGGTGATAATCATACCGTGCTGATTGGCCGGATTATCATCCTCTAAATTGAAGTTATAAAAGCTATTTGGATCTTTTGGCTTGGGATCAAAGAATTTTAGATTGGCTCCCATACTTTTTAGATCTTTGGCAAATTGAAATCGGGATGAAAAAACTGCTTCAATTATTTTGGAAGAGCCATGTAATTGAGTGGCTAAAATAGACCAAAGTGGCTGGTGATCTGTAGCAAATCCAGGATGAGGTTTAGTTATTATATCTACAGCCCGAAGATTTTCTTGATAGTAAATTCTAATACCATATTTACCTAATTCAATACCTACTCCTGCTAACTTTAATTTTCTCAAAAATATTTTTAGGTGATCTTTGTTGGCATTTTCGATAATGACATCACCTTTGGTAATAATTCCGGCGATAGCGTAGGAAACGGCTTCGTTACGATCCGGCATGACTTGGTGAATAACCGGTTTTAAAGTTTTAACTCCCTGAATTTTAATAATTCTATTTGGTTTTCTTTTAATCTTGGCTCCCATTTTGTTTAAAAACCCTATCAAGTCGTCAACCTCCGGCTCAAGAGCGGCATTACGAATATTAGTAACTCCTTTGGCTAAAACTGCGGCCATAATTAAGGTTTCGGTACCGGTGTGAGAGTTTTTGGGAAAAGTATAGTCAGTTCCATGCAAGCTCTGACAACTGGCAACTAGCATATTGTTTTTCACTTCAAGATTTACCCCCATGGCTCTTAAGCCATCAAAGTGCCAACCTAAAGGCCGTTTGCCAATTTTATCTCCACCGGGAAGAGGAACTGTAGCCTTTTTTAACCTGGCTAATAAAGGGGCAATAAACATGCTTGAGGCCCTGGAGGCTTTGCCTAAGTTTTTTGGGATAACTGAGTTAGTTAGAGTTTTAGCGTTGACAAACATAGTTCTATCTCCAGCCGAATAAGCCTTGGCTCCTAACTGCTTGATAATATCTCTAACCAAACTAACATCGGCAATGCGAGAAAAGTTAAGAAGGCGGTTTTCATGCGAACACAAAAGCGAAGCAATCATTAGCTTATAAGAGGAGTTTTTGGCACCACAGAGTTTGACTGCTCCTTTTAGGGGAACTCCTCCTTTGATGATAAGTTTGTCCATATTAAAATCCTAAAGTTTGAATTTCTAGTTTTAAGTTTAAATCTAGTTTATCTTTGGCTGACTGTTTCATTAACTCTATCAGTTTTACTATATCACTAGCTTTGGCGCCTCCCAAGTTTTCTATAAAACCGGCGTGGTTTAATGATATTCTCGCCTGACCAATAGTGATGCCTTTTAGGTTTAAAACTTTATCCATGATATAGCCAATAGAGGGGGTTGGCAGATCAAGCTTTTTTTGTTGATCCAAAGATAGGTTTTTAAAAATACAACCGCTGGAGATTTGAGGCTGATGTACCTTTAATGCTTGAATGGTTTTAACTTTAGCCAAAGCCGCTTTTTTATCACCTTTTTTCAATTGGATAACTACCGATAAAATTATTTCTTGATATTTATTGACTTTGACAATAAAGTCTTCCCAAAGAGCGCCGACGCCATGCATTTTAACCTTGGTAGCTCCGCCAATCGTGGCCGGAATACCGCTGAAAACTTCCAATCCGGTCAAGCCCTGATTGATTAAATAAAGAATGGCTTTGGGTAAAAATAAGCCGCTGGACAATTCAACTTGCTCATTGGGTAAAATAGTGATTTTATCGGTTTGATTAATGACGGTTAAACCTTTTAAGCCCCGATCGCTGATTAAAACGTTACTGCCTTTTCCCAGAATATGAAAGGGCCAATGATTTTTTTGAGCTAATTTCGCTGCTGAAATTAAATCATCAACCGTTTTAGCTAGGCAGAAAAATTCGGCCGGGCCACCAACTTTAAAAGTGGTGTGATCTTTCATTGGTTGGTTTTGTTTTAGATCCAAAGTCATCTTGTTTTTATGGCTTTAATAATGTCTTTGTGCCAAAGCCAGTTATTGCCGGCACCAATGGTAAATACAACATCCCCTTTTAAAGCATGGTTTACCAGGTAGTCTATGGTTTGTTTTTTTCCGGAACAGTAATTAACTTTGGGATGATACTTTTTGACTTCCTGAGTAAATATCTTTCCGGTTAAGCCCAAGTTATCTACTTCTCTGGCCGAAGAGAAAATGTCGTTGATTAAAACAATATCGGCAGAATCAAAGCTTTTTGAGAATTCTGTTAATAACGCTTTGGTTCGACTATAAGTGTGTGATTGAAAGATAGCAATGATTCTTCTGCCGGGTAGCCAGTTTTTGGCGGCCTTTAACATAGCTTTGATTTCAATGGGGTGGTGGGCGTAGTCGTCGTAAAAGAGAATACCCTTAACCTGACCCATTAACTCAAAACGCCTGCTCGAACCTATGAATTTTTTTAAGCCTACTTTGATTTTATCCGGTTTGACTCCAAGCTGATGGGCGGCAATGACAGTGGCGGTAGCGTTTTGGATATTGTAGTTTCCCGGAACATTGAGAATCATTTGAGGCCACTCTATCCCGCAGTGTTTTAAGCTAAAAAATTGTTTTTGATCGGCTTGGTGAACTTTAATGATCTGCCAATCACTTTGAGGTGAAAAACCGTAAGTAATGACGGGTCTGTTAATTTTTTTGATAAATTGTTTAATGTTTTTGTTATCTTGATTAACAATAATTGTGCCATTATCAGGAACTCTACTAATAAAAGTTTTGTAAGTGGCAAAAATATCATCTAGCGAAGGATAGACATCGGGGTGATCGTGTTCAATGTTGGTTAGGATGGCCATAGAGGGATTTAGATAGTGAAAGCGTGGAGTTTGGTCAGCTGTTGGATCGGCTACATACTCGTCGGCTTCAACGATAAAAACTTTAGATTTTTTTACAAACCTACCGGGAGTTTCTAAGTTGCTAATGTTGCCAACCCCAACCGAAAAACTTGGTTTTAGTCCGGCTGAGTTTAGTACAACTGCAAGCATGGCTGATGTGCTTGATTTGCCACCAACGCCGGCAACGGCTAAAACTTGTTTATTTTGAGTAAATAACTGTAGTCCTTGGGCTAAATTAAGAGTGGGGATTCCCCTATCTTTGGCTGTAGTAACTTCAAGATTAGTTGAACCGCCGTGAGCGCCGGTGTAGATTAGTAAATCTAATTTTTTTGGTAAGTTTTTTGCTTTAAAACCAACTTTAACTTTAATACCTCTTTTTTTTAGAACTTTATCGGTGGGAAAAACTTCGTCGGTATCACTACCGGTAACTTTTTTTTTAAGATCTAAGGCACACAAAGCTAAAGGAGTCATACCGACGCCTTTAATGCCGGTAAAGTGAATAGACTTGATTTTATTTAGCATAGTAAACTACTCCAGAGCCAACAATTTGATTAGCTTTAATCATGGCTCCCGGCATAATCGAAGCGTTAATACCAAGCTTGGCTCCATGAGCCAGGACAGCTCCAAACTTTTTTTTGCCGGTGTCCCCAATCTCTTTTTCGTCAAATCTTAAGTTGGCTAATCTCGATCCTGAACCCATGTTGGTTGAGCCTTCAATAACCGAGTCGCCAACGTAGTTGCAGTGAAAAAATGATTTGGGGCCAACGTAACTTCTGGCAATCTCGGTGTTATAGCCAACCACACTGCCCTCTTCAATAATCGAGTCTCTGATTAAAGCGTTGTTGCCGACGACTACATTTTTTCCAATGTAGGAGTTTTTGATAACTGCACCGGACATAATCTTAGCAGTAGGGTGAATGGCGGATTTTTTATCCAGTCGACTGGTTAGAAATAAATCAACCATGTCTAAAATTTGGTGGGGGTACTTGATCTGAGCAAAGTAATCTTGATACTCAAACATATTTACTTGACCATCTGCCATTAACTTTGATAAGGCTTTCTCGTAAATGTCATCTTGTTTTGATTTAGTGGTTTTTAGAGTGTTTATAAAAGTTTTAGTATCTTTAAAATAGTGAAGAACAATATTAAAGTATGGGCTTGGTTGATTGCCTTCGCCCGGCTTTTCGATAATAGCTAGCGGTTTTTTGTTTTCTAGTTTAAAGTAGCCGCCGGGAAGATAGTAATCCAGCTTTAAACCGGAAAGTAAGATATTTGGATGTTTGACTTTGATGTGTTTTACAAAATCACTGATAGCTGAAATTGATAATAAGTCAGAACCGTTGATAATTATAGTTGATTTGGTTTTTATAAAAGGAGAGGCTGACAATAAAGCATCGGCCATGCCATTCGGATTCTTTTGGACTACTATTTTTAGACTTGAAGGTAACTTGGACTCAAATTCTTTTTTAGCTTTGAGGCTAACAACTACAATGATGTTATCAATACCGGCTTGATTTAGATCATTAATATGCCAGCTAACCATAGATTTGCCCAAAAATGATAATAGACCTTTGGGGGTGATTAAGGGTTTGAGTCTTTTGCCTTCGCCGGCGGCTAAGATAATGGCGGTGATGTTTTTCATAATGATTCTTTCATGATGATTTTTTTGATAGTAATTTTATAGCTTTCTTGACAGCCAAGTGCTCTGACCAAGGATGCTCTATTGTACCAAAACAGATTGATTTTTCGTGGGATTTCCCAAAAAGAGCAACAGTGTCTTTGGGTTTGGCTAAAGCAATGGCTTGATTGATGGCTTGTTGCCGATCCGGTTGACGGTAAAGATGGTTAGTTTTGCTTTTAATAAAGCCGGATTCAATTTGATTATTAATATCAATAACGCTTTCGGTTCTGGGGTCTTCGGCGGTTAAGATAGTAATATCTGCTAATTTAGAAGAAATTCTACCCATGATTGGCCTCTTTAAAATATCGCGTAAACCGGCACAGCCAAAAACAGAGATAAGTTTGCCTTTGGTTATTTTTCTTAAAGACCCTAGGGCAGCCATTAGGGCATCTGGTTTATGAGCAAAGTCGATGACAATATTAAATGGTTTAGTTTGAATGACTTCCATCCTTCCGGGAACGCCGGGAAAAGATGAAATGGCTTTTTTGATAGTATTTATGGGAATATTTAAGTCTTTGGCGATGGCAACAGCGGCAGAAATATTTTTCTGATTAAAAGAACCAATTAGGTTTTTGGAGATAAATTTGCAAGATTGATCAAATTCAATTACTCTTCCCGAAGCGGCTTTAATTGCTAGTTGATAGGATGGATCTAGTCTGTTAATTACGGCAACTTTGGCTTTTTTAATTAGTTTAAGCTTAGCTTTTTGATAGTTTTTTAAGGTTTTGTGGTAGTCAAGGTGTTCGTGAGCGATGTTGGTTAAGACGCCATATTGAAAGTTAATTCCCCAACAACGGTGTTGCGCCAAACCATGAGAAGTGGTTTCTAAAACCAGATGAGTGTAGCCTTTATCTTTTATTTTTTTAAGCATTTTTTGCAAAGCAAAGGGACTAGGATTGGTTACATGAAGGCCAATATCTATTTCTTTTTTACCGATTTTACATAAGATGGTTGAAATTAGGGCAACTTTAAGATTAGCTTTTAAAAGCAAATGATATATAAGATAAGAGGTGGTAGTTTTTCCGGAGGTACCGGTGATACCAATTATAGTTAATTTTCTTGAAGGAAATCCGTAACAAAGATTAGCTAAAATGGCTATTGGTAAGTGCCAAAGATTATTAACAATAAAGTTTGGAATTAATTTTCTGATCTTTTGCAACATTGCTTCTATTTTACCCTAAATTTCCAATAAAAATACTTGCTAGGTTCGTAACCTTATAAGTTTTGTGCTATATTTATGTTAATGCCCAGTAAATACTACAATCGAAATTTTAAGAGCCAATACTTTTATCATATTTTAAATCGCGGTGCCTATAAACATAAAATTTTTATTGATGAGCAAGATTACGAAACTTTCCTGTCAATTCTTGAGTATTATCTGACTTATCCTTGCTCTAAATTCTTTGGCTATACCAAATTAGTAAGCAAGCCATATAAAAATGTTAAGGTTACGAACCTAACAACTATTCACTTGGTGGCATACTGTTTAATGCCAAATCATTTTCATTTTATTTTTAAGCAGTTGCCTTCTGCTACCAAAAAAACTAACATTTCTAATTTAATGCGACGGTTAATGATTACATATGCTATGTATTTTCAAAATAGACATAATCATGAGGGGGCGATTTTTCAGGGACGATATAAAAATGTTATTGTAGACACAAGTGAACAACTAGTTTACTTATCAAAGTATATTCATAAAAACCCTGAAAAACTTGCTCCAAATCTTGAAAATTATACTCACTCATCCTATCCATCTTATATAAATAAAGTGTTGTTGCAGGATTATCTTCATCCTGAATATGTTTTAAAACTACAGCGTAATTATCAAAAATTTGTAGAATCGCCTTTAAATAATAAGGCTGAAAAGAAAATTAACCCCCTAATTTTAGAATAAAAACTTGTTAGATTCGTAACCTTATAAGTTTTCAGGTAGGACGTTGAAGTGGTTGAGGAGATCTTGGGCGACTGAAAACCATAAAGGGGCGGCAGTTTCCGAAGCCCATTGAGAAGTAGAGGGTTCTTTTAAGGTCACTAGCATAACAAACTTGGGATTTTTGGCCGGAGCAAAACCAATAAAAGAGGCGTTGGTTTTCTCTTCTTGATATTTACCCTCAAAGGCGATTTGAGCGGTACCGGTTTTACCGGCTATTTGGTAACCTTTAATACTAGCCCACTTGGCCTCACCCTCTTTGGCAGAAGCGACCATCATATCTGTGACTACAGAGGCGGTTTCTGTTGAGATAACCCGATGTTTTATCTTGGTGGGGATGGTAGTTTCTTTGATTTCATTGATAACTTTTTCAACTAGGTGAGGCTCAACCAAGTTACCACCATTAGCAATAACTGAAACAGCTTGTAAAAGCTGAATGCCTGTAGATAAAAATCCCTGGCCAAAACTGGCGGTAGCCAGGTCAACATAAGTCCAATCATTCTTTTTTCTGGCGACTGGAGCAACTTCGTCTTGAAGATCTATATTAGTTTTTTGGTTTAAACCAAATTTATCAAAGTAGTCATAAAATTTCTCTAAACCAAGTTTTTGGCCAATAAAGACCATACCGACATTATCTGAGTTAACCAAGACGTCGGTCATGTTTGAATCAGGCCGATACTTATCATCCCAAGTATTAATGGTGTATTTGTCTATTTTTAAAGGACCATCGCAGATATCGCACTTGGTGTCTTTCTTGATTACTCCGGCATCCAGACCGGCAGCCATAACTAATACTTTAAAGATCGATCCCGGCTCAAAGGCATCCGAAACTACCGGGTTTAAAAAAAGTTCGGGGCTAAAAATTGAAAATTCCTGAGGATCATAGGAGGGAAGAGAGGCCATGGCGATAATGGCACCGGTGTAGGGATCCATAACTGATATAGATCCGGATTTAGCCCCAAATTGAGTAATGGCTTTAGCTAACTTATTTTCAATAATATACTGAAGACTTTTATTAAGATAAAGTTGAAGTTGACGGCCATCTTTTTTGTTTTGAGTCAAGTAGTCCCCCATGACGATTGGTTGATTAAAAGCGTCTTTTTCCTGTTTGATAATTCCCGGTCGACCGGCCAACTCCCTTTGATAAAAACCCTCAATTCCATAAAAACCCTGATCTCCGCCTTGTTCATTTGAGCCAACAAAGCCAATTAGGTGAGCGGACATTGAGGCTTCCGGGTACAATCTTGATTGTTCTTCTTCAAAAAAAATGTCTTTTATATTTAGAGCTTCAAGGTTGGTTTTTTGAGTGGAGGTTATTTTTCTGGCGATGGGGATCCATTGCAATCTTTGATCTGAAAAACGTTCACTTAGAATTTTTTGGGTTTCTTTAATTAACGCTTCTTTCTCTTTGAGATTTAAAAGAGAAGATGGAGTGGCGGTAGCGGTGATCGATGAAAATACGATTGGAGCTAGGGTTTCCGGTAGGTCTGATGGTATGGGTTTATCTTGACTTCTTTTGATGTAGCTAAAGTAAGCGGGTTGATTGGCGACTAGAAAACTGCCATCTGAGGTTAAGATCTCCCCTCTTTTGGCTGAAACTTTGATAATGGTTTGCTGTTGGGCAGAAGCTAAGTTAACTAATTTTTCTGAAGCTAAAATTTGCCAATAAAAAAGTCTTGAGAGGAGTAAAAAACCGATAAACGAGAAGAATATGTTTAAGAAAAGTAAACGCCACTTGGAGCTCATGGCAAATTTTGAGCCACTTTTTGACCTTTAGTAAAGTGCTTGTAGTTCAGTTTAGCGGTAAAACCTTTTTCTTCGGCTTCCTCTGCTAATTTGTTCAAACCACCGGATTCTTTGGCCAACTTTGATCTTAAAACGAGATTTTCTTTTCTAATGTTCTCTGTTTCCAGTTTTATTTTATTTAAGTCCGATCCCCAGGTAGAAGCTCGGTTTGAAAAAACCATTTTGACCAGACTTAAGGATACAACTAGACTCAAAGAGGCCAGCAAGCATACTTTGCATTTTTTACTGATTTGATCGTAGTGTTTTTGTTGTAGGGTGGTCATATTTTTTCGGCGGCTCTTAGTTTGGCGCTTCTAGCGCGAGGATTTAAGGCTAACTCAGCTTTACTGGCTGTAATTGGCTTTTTGGTTAAGATTCTTAATCCTTGGTGCTCTTTGAAAAAGTTTTTTACAATTCTATCTTCTAAAGAGTGAAAAGAGATAACTACCAATCTGCCATTTTTTTCAAGTAATTTGTAAGCTTGAGGTAAGGCGTCTTTGAGATTATTTAACTCATCGTTGACCGCGATTCTTAAAGCTTGAAAAACTTTGGTAGCTTCGTGAATGCCTCCTCTCTTTCTTTTAACCTTAGTAATTAGACTGGCTAATTCTAGGGTTGTAGTAATTGGTGATTGTCGACGTCGTAGAACAATATGGTTAGCAATTGATAAAGCATACTGTTCTTCGCCATATTTTTTAAAGAGTTTAACAAGTTCATTTTTTGATAAGCCATTTATCAGATCTTTGGCAGTGACACCTAAACTGGCGTCTGCTCTCATATCTAGAGGCGAGTCATGTTGAAACGAAAAACCTTTGTCTTTGTATTCCAATTGATCGCTAGAGAGACCAAGATCCATTAAAATTCCGGAAACAGATGTAAGCTTAAAGTCCTTTGCGTGCTCTTTTAACTTGGAAAAATTACCAAGTTTTAACTGGTAAAAAGCACCTGGGCAGGCCTGATTAATCCGCTTTTGGGTGCGTTTAATCGCTTTTTCATCTACATCTAGTCCGTAGAGCTTACCTCCTTTCTTTATGATCTCGACAGTGTGCCCTCCGGAACCCAGAGTGCAGTCAAGATAAGCCTTTTGAGGCTTAATATTTAGTAACTTACAGGTTTCCTTTAATAAAACCGGTTTATGAAGAACCTTGTTCATGATTTAACTTGATCAAGTTTTTCTCCAAGTTTCTTAACTTTTTTATTTAAGTTGTGACTATAAGCCTCCCAACTTACCTGATTCCAAATTTCAGCTCGGTTTCCAACTCCGACAAAAACAATATCTAGATTAAGATCAGCGTATTCTCTCAGGTGTTTTGGAATAACAAACCGTCCCTGACTGTCCAGTTGAACATCATGGGCGCTTCCTAATAAAAACCTGTCGGTTTCTCTGGTTGGGCCTAAAGTAGAGCCCTGGTTTATCCGATCAACTGCCACTTGCCAGTCTTTTTGAGTTACAATCATTAAAGACTGTTCGTAGCCGGCGGTAACAATGATTTTTTTACCCAATACTCGTTTAAACTTAGCCGGCAAAGCTACTCGACCCTTCTGATTAATCTTGGTTTGATATTGACCAATGAGCATATATTCACCACTTTTTTCCACTTTGATCCATTTTTATACTATTTTCACGCCATGTCAACCCCAAGGTTTCACGAAAGGGAGAAAATTATGGTCTTTTGGAATTATTTGACTAAGAAGTTCTTGAGTTAGCCTAGGAATAGAAAGTGATTATATGCTAAACAACTCTATTTTGAGGTTTTCCTTTTACCAATGCAAAAAGATTTTCAATCCAAATTCTATACAAGTTATCTAATGCCTCTTTAGTAAACCAGGCAAATCCTCTAAAACCAATTGCATTCTCTAATTTTGCCAGTGGCGTATGAATTAAGTCTTCTCCTTCATAAACATAGGTATCAACCTGTCCTGTTTTTAAGGCTTGTGCCATGGCTTTTTCATCAACCAACTCCCTATCAACAGTATTTACCACTATTACTCCTTTTTTCATTTTTCTTAATTCAACCTTCCCAATCATTTCGTCATTATCTTTTTCATGGGTTACATGAAGTGAAATTGCATCAGATGTTTTAAAGAGTTGTCCTAGTGAAACCATCTTAACACCCTTCATCTTTTTAGGTGTACGAGTATAGGCAATTACATTCATTCCTATTCCCTTGGCAAGTTCTGCAGTAGCAACACCAATACTACCCAATCCAATGATACCAAGTGTTTTACCTTTTAATTCATTCCCCTGCACCATCTGATATTTACCCTTTTGTGTTTTTCTGTCTGAAATAAAAATCCTCTTTGAGGCACCTAGTAAAAATGCAATCGCCTGTTCTGCAACTGACTCTTTTGAATATCCTGGCACATTACTAACTGGTATTTTATGTTGCTTGCACCACTCCAAATCTACCCAACCAAATGATGTTGTTGACAAACAAACTCCTTTAAGGTTTGGCAACGATTCCATAATTTTTGTCAGTTTTTCTTTTGCCTTCTCAAAACCACCGAGTGGTTCTGGGTCTACCCCTACTATCTCTGCCCCTTTTGCCATCGCTAAAAGTTTTCCTATTGGTAGTGCATCCCTCGTCTTAGTATAAATAACTTGACCAAAAGAAGTCAGTTGTTTTCGCTGTTGAGAAGTAAAACTATTTTTTGGATTAAAAATTACAATCTTCATTAGTTGTAATATACCACATCCCATAACCAATCAATTATTAATTAGTTGTAATTTGGGCTTAAGATAAATATTTTCATAAATTCTCCATTATTTTTTCTTTTCTTGTTTTAAGAATTCATTTTCGTCCCATGATTTTATCATTTTTTTTGTTAGCGGAGTACTCATCTGCCAAGTAAGTTCAAAGATTGATTGCAAGCTTTTTGACAAGGCTTGACTGTTAATGATTAAGCCCCAAACTTCATCATTGTGAGCGCAGGTAATTCGGACCCGAGTCCCTTTGATTGCCAAGCGAGCATATTGTTTAAAGATTGGGTTATCTAAATAGCGAACCTCTCTAGCATCCAGATAATTAGAATCTTGTCCATCTTGGTAACTTATTACATGCTTAGTCCAGTTATTCAGGGGAATTATTTCCTTTACTTTTGTTTTGGCTTGTAACCTAAATTTAGTTTCTTTTAAAACATTTTGATTCATCTTAATGGAACCAAAAACATCCATTGGCATTAAGTGGGTCCAACAGTAAACTGGTAAATCAACTTGATCCTTATCTTCCTCAAAAAAAACTTTAGTAGCTCCCTTGATACCAGGATAAAACTTAAAATCTGCGTTGGGCTCATCTTGGTGATAATCCCCTTTTAGTTGAGGGAGAATCTCTAAGACATCTGTCTCAAGAGAAGTTAGCTGTTCTTTTCTGGTTTGAATAATTTTTCTTAATTCCGAAGGATTTTTGGCCCTTATTTTGGTTTGCTGTTTTTGAAGTCCATCGCTTTGAGTCATCTCGATTAGACCTTTTAAGGATAGGCTGGTTAAGACATCATAAACTGTTGTTCGAGGGACTTTAGTCAATTGTGACAACTTAAAAGGGGATGCCTCCCCTTGTTTTAACGCTTCAACATAGATGAGAATTTCATTATTTGTCAGCCCAAATCGAGAAAGTGTTTTTTTTACTTGATTCATGATTATATTCTATCATTGTCGGAAGTGTTCGACAAGTTTGACGACAATTAATCTCGTTATATAATGAAGTTATATGTGTACCACAGCAGCAAAGCTTATTGATAATTCTTGGTATTTGATTAAGACCAGAGATCCGGTTACCTGGATGCGCTGAGATGATGAAATTAAGTTATTTAACACCAAAGCGGATAAATATAAAAAATTAATTATTCAAAATCCTGACGAAAAAGAAGATGGATATTATGGCGGAATAAATGAAAAAGGAGTGTCTTATGTATCTACTTTTGTCAGAGTAGCTGAGAATCAGGTTTCCTATATTAGAAGGCCATATGTGCGATTGATCTTAGATGCAGCTACTGCAAAAGAGGCAGTTGAGATGATTAAATCATTTAACCCCAGAATTGGTGGAAATATGCTGATAGCTGATAAAAATGAGTGCTTTGGTATTGAAGGTGTTCCAGAAAAATATTTTGTTGAGAAAATTTCTGGCTGGTCAGTAAAGACTAATCATTTTTTAACCCTTCCTAATAGGAATTTGTCGTTTAATTCCTCTCCTTCTTTTGAGAAGTGGTCAAAAACTCATCAAAAAAGAGCAAAAGAATTAATAGCTAAGTCTAGTAATGTTGAAGATCTTAAAAATATTTTAAAAGATCGAAAAAATAGTGATTCAAAAACAGCTATCTGCACAACCAGGGACGAGGATAAATGCTTTACCCACTCAGCATTTGTAGTCGACCCTGCAAACATTAGAATCTATTATGCTCAAGGTTGCCCCCAAGAAGTTCCTTTTGTGGAATACAACTTTACTGACAAATTGCCAGAGGTATATAAAACAAAGAATGAATCTGATTAGTCTTGTATGCCTTCAGGGTCAGTCCCTGAAGGTTAAATTAACTCAAGAAGTTCAGGGAATTGTTTGTATTTATCTCCCATAGTGCCGGTTGAGAAATGTTTTTGGCCTTTTTTAATTATTAACTCACCATCTAAGGTTTTGGCTAACCATTTGGCGTCACCTAAAGGACAATAGGGATCATTGTCTGAATGGATAATGATAAATTTTTTGGCCTTGGTTTTAATTTTTTTCCAATCGTAGGGTTCGATAAATAGTTCTGAGTTATCAATAGTTGTCCAGCCGTGATCCTGATAAAAAGCACCGATAAAAATACAAGTATTAACTTGTACATCTTTTGGTAAATTTTGAAGTAAGTTGCAGATAACCAGTGGAGTTGAAGAGTGGCCGATTAAAATTGAGTCTTGGTTAAATTCCCAATTACTGTCAAAAATAAACTTTCGGTATCTTTTAGTATTTGGGTGATCTGGTTGAGGAAGGTCAGGTACCCAAACCTTGTGATTTTTTTTCTTAAGTTCATTGGCTAACCACGGAAACCAATTTTCCTGTGAATTACCTTCAGTGCCGTGAAGAATCAAAACGTTTTTCATTAATTGGAGTATAACAAATTTAAGTAGCTAGGGGCTTGAAACGGATTTCCATACGTTTATCAAGAGCATGGCCAAGTTTTTGAAGCAAGCCAATTGTGGGGTTAACAGTCATATTCTCTATACGGGAAATAACTGCTTGAGTTGTTTTGGCTTTTTTGGCTAGTTGTCTTTGAGATATTTTTTTATCTATTCTAGCTTTAATTAGTTGCCTAGTTGCCTGATATTGAGGCTCACCTGCTTCCCAAAGTTTTTTAAACTCAGGGTCTTTGAGTTGTTTTTTTAAATAATTATCTAAGGTTATTGTTTGAAGTTTCATATAAGTATTATGATACCTTTTAAGGTATCACTTGTCAAGTTTTGTTAGATTAAGTCGGTTTAAAGCTTTTTTGATTTCTCTAATTGGAGTTTTTTGTTTCTTTTTATAAAAAGCATGAATTATAGAAATTGTTAATCTGCTAGATTGCAGACAAAATAAACGAATGGAGTCTTTTCCTAATATTCTTACTTCCCAAAAAGGTGTTCCAGTTAACTTTTTCACGCTTGGATTGGAATTAGTAAGCCCAAATTCTTGTAAATAATAAAGATTTCTAACAATTTTATTCTTTTGAATTTTAGTACAAGAATTAACAAATTTTTCGGCTCGATTCAATAAAACCACTTTGTTGGGCATTACTTTATAATAATACGAATAAATCCCAAATGTCAATATAAGATCAAAGTGTGCCTTCAGGGTCAGCCCTTGAAGGTTAAATTAACTCAAGAAGCTCGGGAAATTGTTTGTATTTATCTCCCATAGTGCTGGTTGAGAAATGTTTTTGGTCGTTTTTCATTAGCTGGAGTATATCAGATTTAAGTAGCTAAGGGCTTGAAGCGGATTTCTAGATAGGAATCGAAAGCAGTGGCTAATTTTTGTAAGAAAGATATGGTCGGGTTAGCTCGACCAGACTCTAATCGAGATACGGCTGATTGAGTGGTTTTTAGTTTCTTAGCTAATTTTTTTTGAGTTAAACCTTTTTTGATTCGTGCTTCAATTAAGGCACGAGTAACTTCAAATTCTGGTTGAGCTTTAAGATATTCTTTTTTAAATTCAGGATTTTTGAGTTCACGATTTAAATCTTCTCTGAAATCAATATATTTTTGTTTATTCATATAGCATATATGCTATATTATCAGCTTAACTCTGTCTAGGGCTGTTTTAATATAAGATCAAAGTGCCTTCAGGATCAGTCCCTGAAGAATTATAGAAGTTTAAGAAATTGCTTGGGATTAACGATTTGAGTATTTTTATATTCTTTTAAAGTTAATAAATCTTTATCCCCTGTGACTAAATAATCTGCTGATGAGGCTACGCAAACCTCTAGAAATTTATTATCTTTGGGGTCACGACAAACTTTAATTTTTTTTGTTGGAAGAACTTTTTTCGAGTGTTTTTCAATTAGAGATTTAAGGTTGATTATTTCTTTCTTAGGCAAATTAAATCTAATAAGAACAATAATTAACTCTGCAAGAGTATGCGGAGAAATATAAAGAGTGAATTTATTTTTAAGCCACAGGTTGAATATTTTTTTAGGAATTCCACCCCAGTAAAAACCAGAGATAAAAATATTGGTGTCAAGTACGACCCGCAGCTTGGTCGATGAGTTCATAAAGCTTCTCTTCAGTCAAGTCTTTTTTCTTAATGTTTTGCTGTTTTAGCCAGCTATTAAAATATGGTTGGGTCTTT
>Ga0180007_10002974_pt1 | contig 19487 bp, 19 predicted proteins | sample MM_PC_MetaG_FD_121122 | JGI IMG/M metagenome (GOLD analysis project Ga0180007, IMG submission 121122) | Groundwater microbial communities from the Aspo Hard Rock Laboratory (HRL) deep subsurface site, Sweden - MM_PC_MetaG | ecosystem: Environmental > Aquatic > Deep subsurface > Groundwater... | reverse complement strand
TTACATTATTTTTCCTCAGTGACCACCATAAAAAAAATAAAAAAAACAATGTCACAATTGTCAGCGAAGAATATCGATAAGGGCCTCACCGTGATATCTGATAAATTACATAAGTTTAGCTGCTGTAACGTCGAATCTCAGATCTCCAACCAGATTCATATCGACAGCTATAGCACCATTGTTAATAAAGTTGCAGCATGTTTTGACAGAATTATCTGTGATATAATTATTAATTTGATTTGTGGTATAATGTGGATAAAAAATTTTAATTCTTTTTGCAAGTTCTTCGTCGGTCAATTTATACCTATTGATACCATGCTTTCTCAGATCAGTAATGACCTCTTCTGGAGTATATTTAGAATAAGTAAAAATATAATCTTTATCTTTTAATTCATCAATAATTTCTTCAGCATTCCAAATTTTTTCTTTGACTTTTGTAAACCCGGAACTTTGTTTATCTTTCTCGAGTTCTTGTTCTTCTCTTAATCTAAACAATTCTTGTGCTTTCGACATAATTGGATCGAAGATATCTTCTTTAATATCTTTTGCTACGTTTAAAGCAGTCGTAGTAGCTTCAGCCACGTTGTTCAAGATGACATTGATGTTGCTAATGTTTCCATTCCCTGAAGAATGACTGTGACCGCAAACATCTGGATATTTAACTTCGGCAATCTTTTCCATTTTATATTAAATGTTCTAATTATCTTTATATAAAATAATCATAAAAAAAATAAACTTTTAAAGCGTTTCTGCGATATGGTTGTCTACTTTCATAACTAACGCATTGAATTGTAATATTAAACTGTTGTAAGCTGTTTCTAAATTAGTACATCTAGTTTTTAAATTTTCTATTGTAGCTTTTTGAATTTGTACTACTTTAATTAATGGAGATACGAAACCTACATAGTTAACACCAACTGGTTTCCATATGCTATCTTTCTTAGTAATAAATATATCTGGTTTAGTTCTATAAAATTCTTTATTTGCTGTATCTTCATATACACATAATTCTGGAGCATTAACAAATACTTCTTCTGCAATCAGACATGGTTCTGGATCTGAATCTTCATCAATAATATAATTTCCATTTTCATCGGTAATAGGTGTATTATTAATTAATTTATTTCTTCTAATCGTTCTAACTATACTTCCGTAAACTATTTTCTCGTAATCTAAAGGTGTTACATCTGTCTTATGTGCTCTTAAAGATGTTGATAAACCTATCTTACCAGTATTATCTATTGATAACGCGTGATTAGTTCCTCCTACAGCATCATTATAAGCTTGTGGAAAGAATGAATGATATACACCAGTATCATAACTATGTGCCATAAGTGTTGATAATGCTGTTACTTGAGCTCCTAAAGTTGCCGTAGAGTTATTTCTTGAGAACATAGCATAAGTATTTCCAGCAACTTCTTGAATTACGCATCCAACGATGTTCTGAAATGACCACCAACCATTAGTTGTATCTCTAGAAGCACCCATACCTATATCACTAGTACCTGTAGTTTGACCCAAAAGTGCCAGTGCATCATAATTATTACCAGGATATTGTACTGTCATTCCATTCCATGCTGTTGTAGATGGTGTTTTTACTTTCATAATCGTTCCAGTTGTATTTCCTTCTCCGCCAATACCACCATATCTAAGTTTAGAAGTACTTGGAGTAGTATATGTTTCACTAGCTCTTCCAGTAATTGCAACATATTGTAAATGATCGTCATCAGTTAATCCAGTAAGATTTCCATGATCTGTTATAGCTGTCATTGGAACTACCTGAGTAAATGCAGATAACCTAGCTTCAGATGTTGTAGAATTTTTATGAAATACAATTCTCCCTATATAAATATAGCCAAATCTTCCGTTAGTAATTTCTCCTGGTAAGAATACTACTCTAGCAGCTGCAGAAGCTTCGGCTAAATTAGAATATTGTGCTTGACCATAAACTAAATCCACTTCTCCATTAGTTGTTACAAATATTTCAAAAAATGTATATTTAGTATCGTTACTTAATGCAGTCAATCCAGTAAGAGGATTATAATTCTGATTATCCCAATCAGTATTTCCAGTAATAGTCTCCGCCCATGCAATACCGTTATACGTATGAAGATGAAATGATGTTGTTGCACTAGTAAAAGCTGGAATAGTTATCTCATTTACACCAAACCATACTTTTCCTTCTGATATTTGTAATGTTCTGAGAGTAGTTCCGAATACAAGACCACTAGTATGTTTAACAAAGAAATTCTGAATCATCCATTTCTGTATTCTTTTAATCAAATCAGACGATCGTAGTCCATACATAAATATCTTATTATTAAGTCCAGTCTCGTAATATACTTGAGCAACTGGTAATATTGTAGCATAATCAATTGTAGTTCCATCAGTAATCGTTTGATATTCTGGTACCCCGGCATTATAATTAATAACAATAAAATTAATTGTTTCACCAACCATAACTAATCCAGTTTTCTCAGGTATAGTAAACTTAGCTCTAAATCCTGTACCATCATCTACGATAGCTTCACAGGTTGTTACATTAATTCCAAAAGATCCATCATCGACTACTAAAGGCTGATCAATGAATCCTGGTACCATATACAGTTGATTATAAATATCGATATCGTTTATCTCTATCATATCTCCAGGAACATGGGTAGTTATCGTAGTACCACTTCTATCAAAAATATTTTCTGCTAAAACAGAATTATCTACATATAATTTATTTGTTAATTCGTTGTTTGTTGTTGGAGCTACTGTAGTATAGGTATTCACCTTAGTAACATTGATTGAATCAAACTCATTCTTTCCGTATCCAAAGATATTCATTTTATATTAAATGTTCTAATTATCTTTATATAAAATAATCATAAAAAAAATAAACTTTCATACATATTTCATATCTATTTCATCAAGGCAAGGACCTACGCAGTGGTCACAGAATTTCAAGCCCAGATAAATTAATTCCACGTTCCATAATCTTATCTCCGAACAGTATAAAGAATATAGCGGCTCCACCAGCCATAACTATAAATGTCATTTGTACAGTATTAGTAACATCTACTCTAATATCTTGTACGACTTGAACTAAATTATCTTGTGTATTATCTACTAAAGCAATAGCATTTTTAGCAACAAATCTTCCTGTATGACCTAATTCACCAGTCACATTATTTATACCTTTGACAACACTTCGTTCAGTATCTACATATGCTCCTATTCCAGAAGTTAAAACATTTTCTCCACTTTTTATTCCTTGAGTAGTTACGTTTTCAAATCCTTTGGCTGTTTGAATATAGCCTCCTGAGAGAGATGACAGTCCTAAATCTATAGTACTTTTAACATCTCCGCTTACTTTATTTATGCTTTCGTTAGCTCCCATTATATAACACTATTTTATAATTTATATTAATAACAATACTTTTTTTTATATTAATATAAATTGATTAGTTTAATATAAATGTTATCAAAAGAAGAGCAAGCAAAGTTAGATAAACAGCTAATTGATAGGGGGAGACCTAGAGTTGATCCCGCTAGATATCAGAATATTTCTTACGATTTTCCTATGGGTGCAGAAAAATTATTTTCTATAGGAGATGTAAATTTTGTTGCAAAAGGAATAGATAATAACGGTAAAGTTGAAGTTAGAGTGATTGGATTGAATAATCAAAAGATAGCTAAAGCATTTTTAATAGATGAATTTCAAGATCATTATATGAATTATAACGACTCAACTTTTTATTATCAAAATAGTAATCTAGCTGGAGGAAAGTATGCTGGTATGGTAATGATTCCATATGAAGCTGATGCTAATAATCCCTTATATAATAATATGACTATGGTGTATGTTCCAAGTTTAAAAAATACAGTAGTTCCTAAAGGTCAAGAAAGTAGATATACAGATAATCCGTATAATCCTTCTGGTGCAGATAATAGTGGTGCAGTACAAATGACAGACTATTCTAAGTTTGATAATAATGTAGATTATATTTATAGACCCACAAATGTAAGAAAAACTTTTTTAGATAATTATGGTCCCCTCATTGTTTCCATACTCGGATTGGGTATAATCTCCGCTGTTGCTATAAGAGTTTACAGACCTGTGGATGACGAAATCACCGAATTTATAAAAAGAGAAAGACAATCAAAACAATCTAAGATAAAACAATTACAAGCTAAACAAAAAATTGCGAAAGCTGAGAAAGAAAAAGCTCAAGCAGATCGATCTATTGAGTCAAGTAAGACTGTTTTAGAGAGAGAAGAAAAATTACAAGAATTAATTGATAAGAGAAAAGAACAAGTTGTTAAAGATGTTGTAACTCCACCAATCAAAGAACCTACCCCTATGCAACAATTACAAAAGATTGAAGAAGGAAGAATGATAGATAAATTATCAGACGGTGCACAACAACCAATTAAGTTTGGAAATCTTAAAGTTGGTACTCATATTCCAGAAGCTTTAGGTACTGTTGCTAAACAAGGAATTGTTACTACAGGAGAAGTTGTTAAAGCTGGAATTGGAGCTGTTGGAGGAGTAATCGATTCTGGTGTAAAAGGAGTTTCACAAGCTACTGGAAAACTTATTGATACAGGATCCGATGTAGTACAAGGAGCTGGTGAAGTAGCTGTGGGGATTGGTAAAGATATAAGAAAAGATATTAAAGATGAACAAAGAAGAGCTTTCGAAGAATCAGAAATGGAGAAAAATAGGAAACTTGCTTTGGATAAAATAATTGAATCTGGAACACAGAAAATTAAGTTGAAAGGTGCTGAATATCCTCCAGGATTATTAGCTAAAGCAAAAGCAAAAGTACCAGTACAACCATTATCTACAGAACCTGTATCTACTAAGCCTATATCTACAGAACCTATACCTACTAAACAAGTACCTTCTGAAGTTAAAACTCCACAAATTGAAGTTGGAGGATTTAAAAATCCAAGACAAGAACTTCCAGAACAATATGATATGCCTAAAGTTAAAACTAAGGTTCCTGTAGAAACTGTAGTTGATCTTCCTAAAGAAACTGTAGTTGATATTCCTAAAGAAACTGTAGTTGATCTTCCTAAAGAAGAAGAGATTAATCCTAAAAAAACTATGCGAGAATATTTTAAAGACAGACCAAGTTTAATGGATATAATAGCTGGTAAAAAGAAACCAGTAGTAACTAAGGTATCACCAGAATTAGTTCAACAAGCTGCTATTGAAACTGAATTGGATGTAGACGATATTTATGAATTAACAAAAAATAAAAGAAAAGAAATTGAAAGGGAAACCGCTATTCAACTTAAGGCTACAGTAGATCCAAATGGAGATGTAGTTAAACCTGAATTACGAAAAGTTATTCTTGAAAATAGAAAGAAAAGATTAATGGAAGAAATACCTGCTGAGGAAGCTGAAGCTGTTGAGGATGTTATGCAATTAATTTATTCTGGTAAAAAAGTTAAACCTTCTTTGGTGAGAGATATTCTAACTAATTATTCTGATTATTTAACTGATGAAGAGGAAAAAAGATTGTTAGAAGGATTTAAAACAGCTAGTATTCCAGCTCCTGTTATAGGAGAAGAAAAAGTTCCAGAAAAAGTTATTGAGAAGAGTAAAGAGGATATAGAGAAAGAACTTAAAAAAGGTAGAGAAGAACTTGGAGTAGAACTTAAAGACCTAGGAAAAAGATTTAATCCTACTGGAATTTCACAAAAATTTCCGGAAATGAGTAAAGAAGAATTAGAGGAAGAACTTAGAAAAGGTAAAAAAGAGGAAAGTGAAGCTATCGAAAAATTACGTGAAGTTGTTAAAGCTCCAACGTCTAAACCGAAAATAGTTTTGGAAGAAGATAAACCTAAATCTAAAGTCATTGAATTTTCTGAACCTCCGTTTATAGGAAAACAAGCTTCTATAAATAATCCTGAATTGATCGCTATTAGAAACGAAATGAATTCTGATAATCCTGCTGTAGTAAAAAAAGGAATAGATAAAATGATTAATTATTCTGAGAAGTATCCATTGGGTTATGAAGTGATAGAAATTAATGACTTAGTTACAAGTGACGATGAAGGAGTAGTAGATAAAAATACTAATTTCTCTAATGCTGATAAAGCTGATACTAAAATACTGTATGATAAATTAAGTAGTAATTATAATAAGAATTTAGGTAGTATCGATAATCTTAGAAATAATATGTCTGAGAATGAAGCTTATATAAAAGAAAAGAAAACTGAGATTGCTATAGAAAAGAAGAGACCGGTAAAAAAACAAGATATTAAATCATTAACAGATAAAAAAGACCTATTATCAAAAGCTGAGAATGATCTAAAATTATTGAAAAATAGATATAACGCAGAGAAAAAGAATTATATTGAAATTATTGATAGAGCTAAGAAATTTGGAATTATTGATAAAGTTCAACATAAGAGAGAATTAGATAAACTAGAAGGTGAAGTTGGATATGGAGAACCTGAGTCAAAGAAAGTTAGAATTAAAAAATCCAATAGACCAAAAAAGTCTGAATATATTGAATTGAAAGAAAAAGAAATTCCTAAGACAGAATTTCCTAAGACCAAAATCCCATTCTTTAATCCCGTAAAAGGTATAGAACATCCTGAAGAAGATTTTATTGATAATGTAGACACTTTATTAAACGAAGATAATAGAGATTTTGTGAGAATAAAGGAAACTGTTGATTTAAATAATTTATATCCAGAAGTAGAGAAGGAACTATTAAAGAAATTTGTAGATAACGTAAGTTATAATATACAATTATTGAAAGACGCGGCGATAGAAAAAATACGTCTAACTGAACTTGATCGTAAATTAACTGAAGCTCTAAAAAAAAGTAATAGCAAAGAAAAATATAATGAAATAAGTGCTAATAAGGCTGAGGTTAATATGGAGGAACGATTAGCTAAAGATAAATATAACGCAATGTATTTTAATTTCGAATTGTTGAACAGCAAAATAAAAGATAATTCCTTGAGGATAAAAAATCAATTAGCTTTAAAAGAAACAGTATACCCATTAAGAAATAACTAATGATAATATTTAATAAATGGTACTATATCATAATCAGTCTTAACTTTATCGATATCATATTTAAAAGGTCTCATAAAAGGTCTATGAACTACCTCGTAACCATAATAGGCATGTTTTTTTACGGCTATTAAATCTCTAACTATTTTTTTATTCCTCGATAAATACATTTCATATCTAAAAGTTAATTCGTGTAATAAATCATCGATATCGAAAGTTACTTTTCTAAATTGTATATCCCAACGATTTCCATTATTATAATATGCTACCTTAAAATAACTATCTAGATTAGTAAACAATGCATAATATAACATCATAACATATACAATATCGTTGACAGTTGAATCACAATTAAATTTTCCATAAACCTCATCTATTTTTATTACTCTGTCTCGATGTTCTTTCCAGTATCGTTTTCCAACTATACCTATATAGTTTCCTTTCATAATGTCAATTAATTCATAATAAGTGACTCTATCCATTTATATATAATAAATTAAAAAAAATATTTATATAATTAAAATAAAGGTTTAATTTGAGTATGTTTAAATATATAGATTGATGATTCTGATTTAACATTATCGATGTCATACTTATATGGTAGTAAGAATGGTTTATAATCCATCTTAACAAATTGGCAGTTAATATATTTTAAGACGTTACACAAATCTCTATACATTTCTTTTGAGGTTATAATTAAATCTTCATCCCATATACATTTTAGAACATTTTCGGCACATTCTTCAATATTTAAACAAACTTCATATTTCTTATTGTGATTCATAGTAGTATAAATAGGAGAGTTATGATTAGTACATAATAGCCAATGTAATCCTATTATGAAAGTTATTCTTTCACTTACATCTAATCCACGAAACTTATTACCTGTAATTCTTAGATCACCGTTATACCAATTTCCATATATACGATTTAGTTTAACCAGACATAAATTATAATATTTAACCTTATTAAAGTATGAATGTATATCCCCGTGATATGCATGAATAGTTTTTTTTATCATTTTGCATAATGGGATATAGACATCTTTACAATACTTATATCCGTCGTTAAATATATAATCTATATTCTCTATATCCATTAAACTATATTTAATTATAGTACCTGGATATATTATTAAAGATTGAACCGAACCATATTCACACATAAAATAATGTATAGTTATTAAAGTTAAATAATAATCTACAGTCTTATCTTTATTTTTTAAACGTATTCCCTCCGTCTTAAGTAGATATTTTTTATTACTAACACCAGTCTCGTAATATACTTCTCTAGTATACTCATCGTAATTAAGCAGGGTTTTAATGTCTTTAATATTGGTTATCATTTTTATATAATTATAAAAATTTTATTTATATAATAAAAATAAATATTTATGAATTATTAAACTTATATAAAGTTTATAATTATATGAATATATAATGAAATCGTTATTAACAGAAAAATACTTTAGGATGTTAATCCTAGGGTGTTCACAATGTGGTAAAACTTATTTGGTAGCTAACAGTATTATTCCAGCTATTAAAAAGAACTATTCTAACTTTATTGTTTTCACAAGATCTTATAATAAAGACGTATATAAAAAAATATTCGACAGAAATAATATACCTGAAGATAAACAAGCTATAATGACTTTGGATCCCACTTTCATTATGTTAGCGATATCTAAACTAAAGGCTACTCAGGAAAAATATTATGAAAAGAATGATAAGGATGGTCATCCAATTTATAAGAGTAGCATACTCGTAATCTTCGACGATATATTAAATGAGAATATGATGAAGAGTGATGCATTCCTAGAAATATTCGCTAATCTTAGACATTTACAAATTTCTACAATATTATTATCACAGATTACAAATAAAGCTATCACTACGCAAATGAAAGCAAATACTAATTATACTTTCATGTTCAAATTAATGGGTCACGCTCAACAACTGTATCCTATTCAACTAATTGAAGATTGTATACTGAAAAGAGAACCATTCATAAAAAAAGATAATCTTAATAATAAAGCTAGAAAAATATATTCAGATAACGTAATGTCTAAGAAGTATGGATATATCTTTGTAGATTCAGATATGAATATGAGGATACCTGCTATAACAACCAAATAATTTTTTTTATGATTCCTTTCGATAATATAAATAGATAAAAAAAATGATTATTATTTAATTATGTTTAAATGTAACGTTAGTAGGGATATCAATTGGAGTACTTGGAATTAATTCAGGCAATTCAGTAACTTCAATAGACTCTGGTTCAGAAATTAACATCTTATCAAATGTCTCATCAGTAATCTCTTCTCTATCGAATGCTGGCCAAACGAAGAAGTCAACATTTTTATAATGTTTATCACTAAGGAAAATATCTGCTCCAAATTGCTTCTTTGACATATTACAAATAATGGAAACTTCTCCTTCTGGATTAGTATAGATTTTCTTAATCATTCCTTTTCCAATGTAGAATGTAGTTCCTTTATTAATAGAAGTAAGTTTACAGCAATAAACATCACCTGGATAAACGTTACCAATAGCATCTTTAAATGATTTATATTGTTTTGGAACACCTTTACTCTTTCTTGGTTCACCTCCCGTAACACCTTGAAGATATGCTTTCTTCTGATACACAGTTCCAAATTTCTTTAAGTCTTGTTCATAATCTTTGATTGAATTCATTTTTTATAATTTATTATAATATTTATTTTAATAAAAAAAATAATTATTGATCTTTCCCATATCTAAATCCCATTATCATAGGCATCTTTATATTCTATTCTAATAAGATCTATTTTCATAGTAAGGATACTGTATAAGCCGAGGTCTGATGCATATGCCCTGGGGGAGTCATTAAATAAATTTTTATCAAACTTAATACAGTTGTTATGGTAGTTAAAGCATTTACCGGCCCAATTGTAAACACCACTAACGAAAATAGTCCATTTTTCTTTATCTTTCAATTCTTCTTTGTTTAGTATAATAGCTAGAACTTTTGATAAGAACTTACTATCGACTTCATAATCGACTTCTTCAAGCATTTTAATAATATCCATTTTTTTATAAATTAATATATTATATAGGTTAATAAAAAAAATAATTACAATTTATAGATATCGATGTATCATCTAAGCAAGGACCTACGCAGTGGTCAATTTATTCTCAAACTTACTTATCGCATTATAAACCTTCTTCAACTCTTTAACTGGCTTCTGAGATATCCTAGCTCTACTAGTTGCATATAAAGTATTTTTTAATATTTTTTCATTACTTTCATTTATAGATACTTTTAATTTGAATTCATCTTTAGCCAATATAACATATCTACTTGTATCCTCGTCAAGTTTTTCCAATTGGAAATTAGTTACGCCATATTCAGACATTAAAAACCATGACTTATTTCCATCAGGGCTAACATATTCTCTATAGTGATTACCATCTTTATCTCTAACTATAGTAGATCTAAATCCTACAGTATTTTTATAATCCATAGTTAATGACGCACTTCCTACAATTGGAATACTTGTCTTCAATCCATGTTTTAAGTCTAATTCATATTCTTTAGTATAAGTAGGAGTGCTATTATACATATCAATTTGTTTCATTAATGTAACGTCAGGTTTATCTACATATTCTGGAACAGTATGATCATAATGAACTGGATAGAATTCGTTTCCTATAAAACTACCTTTACAACGCATATCAATTGTGAACTCTTTGTTATCAGTAATAATATAAACTTTATCATCTAACTTTTTCCAAGTCTCTTGAAAGATTTGTTTAGTCTTTTTCATCTCTTTAACATTGTCTTGTTTATTATTGTAGTCATAATTAGTATATAATTCACTGTAAAACAATTTAACAGCTTCTGTTTCATTGTTAGTACTATCATAATAATTTTTCAATGTATTCCTAATACCCATTCTCATAAAGTTTATCCCAGTATATTTAGCTTTAAAAGATCCATCATCCAGAATAAGTAAATATCTTTTTTGATCTATGAAAGTTGCTTCACTAATAAATTTATTTCCATAATCATTTTTTAAACCACCTAATTCATTATGCATATATTCTTTAACGTTTTCTACACATTCCTTAGGGCAATACACAGAATCAGTATCAGAATAGTAAATGTTATCCAATCCAATCTTTCTCATTATGTCGTTCATAATTATTCTAGAGTATGATAAAATAAACGGAGCTAAATGATAAGTTTTATTTTCTTTGTAATCTAAAATATCATTAAACGTATGCTCATATTGACCATTAGGCAATGCTCTAGTTCTAGGTTTCTTAGTAGACTGATGTCTTACAGTTGGTTTAGGTGAAGAATTAATCATTTGTTTTTTATCATCCTTTTGCAAATTCTTTCCATACATACTATTAATAACTAATTTGATTACTTCTTGAAATGCATTATCTTCTTTTTTTAATCTGTTTCTTTCATCATATAATACTCCAATAAGATTTTTATAAAGTAATGCAGATTCATCCCAGTAAATCATTCTGTGATATTTAACTATAGTAGCTCCGTGAAGACAAGCATCAACAATTTCAGGAGATGCATATACTCCAGTAATCTTTCCAGGTCTATAAATAAGTCTACCTTTTTCAGTTCTGTATGGGAATAATATTTTTTTAGTATTTGGAATAATTATATCTATCTCAGCAATATAAAGTTTTCCTGATTTAACTATAGCCTGCATTTTCTCTTCGGCCACTGCGTAGGCCCTCGCATCTTTTGAATCTCCAGTAATACTATGATGATCACCAATTGGATAAGTATATTTATACATAGCAGATGGATATAATGAATTAGCATCTAATGAAATTAAGCCTGCTGATGGAACTCCGTTAACTAAATCTACGCCAGCTTTAAATTTTCTTTTCCATACAAATACTCTTCCTCCATATACAGCATCTCTAATAAAAGATGACATTGCTTTATCTTGTGGAATCTTTACTTTAGCATCTACGACAAAAGAACTTCTTTCAAATAGTTTATATGCTACTGAAGATATAGTTAACGAATCTCTTATATCTACACCAAACTTATCTAAATAGGTTTTATATTTTTTTATTAATTCTGCAATACATTCAACATCCATATTCATATAGTCTACCCATGTAGCTTCTTTCTTTACTATAGTATAATCAGTCAGCGGAGATACTTTTCCATTTACTTTTATCTTAGTTAAATCTTCTTTTAATTTATTTTCATCTCTTTCTCCATTAAAACATTTATTGTATAGTTTACCATTTACTTTACCTATCACGTGATAATATGAAAACTTAGTATTAAGATTAGATTCATACCACTCTTTAGATTTAGCAGCAATATCAAATGAAATCTTCGCATTAGTACATTTAAAAGCTTCCAATGCTTGTTCTAAATACATACATCCAAAATAATCTTTAAGGTCTCTTATATCGAATAATAAATTTTGTCTTCCTTTTTCATAATCAACATATAATGTTAATTTCTTATAACTTCCTCCAGACTTAATTTGAGACTTAATGAATATATTTTTTTCATGCTTAAACATCAAAGTATCGAACTTTCCTCCATTATATGCATATAGGATAACTTTCTTTACATCCCTGCGTAGGTCCTCGCCTTGATTGATATATTCCTCTTCCTCTTCTTCAGGAGCATCAATTTCTCCAATTTTCTTAGGGCTTCTAACAGTTCCATCTTCTTGCAATATTCCTCCATGTTGTAACTTAATCCATCTAAGTAATTGTATTCCACAGTCATCTCCAATAAATGGAATAGTTTCGTAATCTTTATCAACATCTTTTAAATCTACTCTTTTAACTGATACACCGAAAGGAGCTTGCATCAAGGCATTTTTATTTACTACTTCGTGATCTTTACCTAAAGTTTTATTAGTCATAACAAGTTTATTTCCATAAGTTTCAAAGTCATACATATAAACTGGGCAATTATTTGTAGCCATAGGATAATAATGAATTCTTTTAACTAAACTTGGATCGTCATTAAAGTCATAATTTCTTCCAATATTCTTCTGTACCATAGCTTTAATATGTTCAATTAAATCTTTATCAGGCATAATATCATTCTTTACTAAAATAGCATGACAAATTCCATATAATTCAGTTGGAATTAATACAGTTCTGTATGGAGTTTCATTTCTCTTTGTGTGTTTATCAGTACACTTTAATTTATCTCCACTTATTTTATGATACTTAGGCATAATCTTTCCGTAAGTCTTAGCAACTTTATTAAGCTTTCTGTATGATTCTCCAGCTTTGTTTTTCTTTATTTCTTTATCATAAGCTTTTAATTCTGGATAGAGTTTGTATAAGATTTTATATCCACATCCATATGATGAAGGAATGTAAATATATTGATCTTCGTATTCTTTAATTATTTCATTTCCATTCCACGGGCCATCTGAATATAAAACTGAAACATCATCATAAGTATCTTCTAATACTTCTTTAATATCTTCTCTAGCTTGTTCTAATGTAGTAGTCTGAGAATATAATACAGAATCCATATGATCCATAAAATCACCTAATGTAATATTATTTCTGTTGAAGTTTTCCTTTTCAGCAAAGAAAGTCCAGCATTCTTGTAAAAAAGCATTTGTATTCATACCTAACTGAGTAATATATTTATTAGCTAATTCAATTGGAACTTGTGCAGCTATCTCAAGCATAATATCACTAGATGAAGAATGTTCAATATATAAATAAAAGTTCTCTTGATCTCCATATAGTATTTCTTTTCCACCATCTTTAGTTTTAATCTCATGTTTAACTTCTTCTTTACCAGCATCTTCAGCTTTCTTAATAGTATATTCTTCTTTATGTTCTACTTCAGGTTCTACTTGATCTAGCATATTATTAAGTTGATCTTCATAATCTCTTTTCATTTCTTTAGATCTAAAATCATTTACTTCTTCAGATAATGAATTAGCAAAATCTAAAGTTAACTCTTCAGCAACATCTTCAACTAAATCGTCTGGATAAACTGTATCAAGCATTTTAACTACTGCAGCAGAATTAACATAATGAGTTGTAGGATCATAATTCTTAGCTACTTCAATATCTTTAAGTTCTTTATCAGCAAAAATATCTTTTAATAGTTTTATATTTTCAGGTAAAAACATTTTATTACTTTCAATTCTTTGTTTGAAGATAGAAGGAAGAACTAACTTATCCGCAGGTTTAGCTGTCGACATTAAATCTCCTATGATAGGAGCGTTAGAAAGGATGTCTCTGATTCCAATGATATACTTATCCATCTATTATGTTATAGTATTTTTATATTAATATAAAAAAATTATTTATATAATAAAAAAAATTATATTCATATTTTCTCAGTATGACTGAATAACTGTAGATACTTAATAGTACTTAGTTCTTCTACCTTTTCATCATTCTTCCTAATCTCTTCATCTTCTCTAAATTGATTAACTAAGTCTAAAGCTTCCTTAGATGGAATACGATTTTTAAGAGCGTTAATTAAATTAATTATCTGTTTATATATCGTATCTTTTTTTAATTTTCTATAATATTTATACTCTTCTCTCAAGGCTTCAATGAAACAACATCGTTCAAATAATCCTTTAGTAAACCATTTATATTTGACTTCATCATTTTCAATTATAAAATATTTTCTACCTATCTTTAAAACTTCTCCCATTGGGATATTAAAATCAAAGATTGGATATATGTAAGTATTGTATGTTTTCCTTTTAGATGGCAATCCATTCTTAAGCACACCTTCTTCTTTTCTGTAAGTTATGTTGGTTATCATTTTTATAATGATTTAAAAAAAATATTTTTATATTAAAAATTAATATTCTTAAGTTTATCCAATATCTTTTCATGCATAATCTTAAGACAATCGATAACCATAGACTTAATTTTTTCTTCAGGATAATCTACTTTACCATACATACTTACCATAATTACTGAACTAAGATATTCCTTATATTCTTCATCATGAATAGTCTTATACTTAGATACAACGTCAATTGAGTCACACATTTATAAATGTTTATAATAATAAAGTTTATAAAAAAAAATTATTTGATAGATCTTTTTATTTCCTTTATGTGTTCCATTACGTTAAGCATTAGTTGTCTTTCATACTCTTCAATATCTTCATACTCTAAGTATACTTTAAACAGATTATTACAATTCTCTATGAATATATCCTTATCCTCAATTACACTAATTATAGTTTTTAAATCCATTTATATAATACTATATAAAAAAATAATTATATAATATTATTTAGGCAACAATAGCCGGGGTAAATCCTTTCCTATAAATCATAGCAGCAGCCTGAGCAAGCAATTGTTTCAACATAATTCCACCAAACTCTTTAGGTTCTTTAGTAACATATCTAGTCAAATAAAGTGCTGCACCTTGAGCAACGAATTTCTTTAGTTCTTCCTTATATTCATTATCCATAGCTCCGAAAAATCTATCCAATCCCATTTTGTTAATGAAGTCAGAAGTAAACATGTAATACGAGATTGGAGAAACGACATCTTCAATCAACATGTTAGTTTTTGGCATACCTTTCTCCTTAATAGCATCAATAGCTGCGTAAGCAATTGCGTCTTCAATAATCTTTTGCATTTTATATATTTTATATATCTATTACATATATATAAAAACATTGCATTAAAAAAATTATTTAGTAGGTTCAAATATTTCAAATAATTTATTGAAAGCTTTGGCGGATACTTTGAGTACTGTCATGTCATTATCATCGATAGGACCCATCTCAGGAATATTATAATTACATTTAATTAAAATATCTCTTAAATAATTAAATTTATTTACTACTGCATTACAAGCCTCTAACTTAACATTCTTATAGTTCTGCTTAACAGAGTTCTTAGTCTTATTCTTTACCTCCTTATTATGAGCTTCAATTTCCTCAGGAGTTTTATTTTTTTTCGACCATCTAACTTTATTTTCTTTATTTTCTGGAGTTTCCATTTTCTTATATTTTTATATAATGATTATGTTTATAAAAAAAAAGTTAAAATATAATTCTTTCGATAGTATCAAAAGCCCTTTGCATATCAGTTAATTCTTTTACTTTACGTTCTTCAATTCCTTTTCTTATAGCTTTAAAAGCCTCCATAGGTGGAAGTTTCTTGAAACTACACCGTATTAATATGATAGATAAAGTTTCGAAAAACTCTTCTCTGAGTGTTGTCTTTTTAGTAAGATCCGACTCAGCTTTATAGAGATCATACTTTGAGAGTAATATATCAACGCCTTCCATTTTTGCCTATATCATATATTAAAATTTATCTTCATAAAAAAAATCTTTAAATTACCAATACAGTTTTGGCAGTCTTATCATTATTAACGTTATACAAAGCCTTGTACATAGCAACTGGTCTAATAGTATAAGTTCCTCCAACAGTATCAGTAACAAACACAGTAGGCTTATTCAAGTTAAGATTAATTCCCTTACTTCCGATATTTCCAGAAATTCCACCAAGATCTGGTCTGAGAGTTGTAGTCATTCCATAAAGATAACCATATCCAGAAGTTGTAGTTAACTTATTGATACACTTGAAATCTCTGAGGAAATTCAATCTGCCTTCCCAAACATTAGTATGTTCATACAAAATCTCTGTTCCCCTGACTTTCAAAGCCAATCTAGACATAGCAGAACTATCACAGAAATCCAATGAAGTAGCTTTTGCAGCAATTAAGAAATCGATGAGAACATATTCTAATTCTCCTTGTGTAATAATATTATCTATAACGAACTGATTCTCCGTATTTGCAACTAAAGTAATTGATTGGGTAGTAGAAATTGGTTTACAGTAAACCCATGAATAGTAGACACCAGTATTAGATGGTTGTTTATTAGAAATATTTCTTGGTTCATCAACTGCATACGTGAAGAAATTGAGTTTTGGAGCATTAATCACCAATGCATTAGTAGAGGCATATGCTCCTGTTTGCAGAGTAACAGTAACCACCATTGGATTATTACATGCACCAATTGGAAATGCTGGGCATCTAACATCGAAAGCATCCAAAGAGTGAACTAAATTAGATCCTGGAGCAAGCAATGGAATAAGCATAATATCTGCATTAGTATCATCATTTCCTGAAATAGATCTCAATTCCTCGAAAGCATCATTACTACTTCTATTAGCAACCTTAATCATCTTAACTAAATCAACACCAGAATATGTACACATAATTTCTGATCCGATTTCAACTTTAACTTGTTTAATTATATTTCCAGCCAACGCCCATTCACCAAAATCATAGACAACTGAATTAGTTCCTTGAACCTCGAAATATAAATGTGAAACATATCCATGAGATGCTGGGATGGAGAAAATATGATCAGTTCCCATAGCAGAACTTTCAGATGTAATAGTTCTTTTAATCTTAAAAGCTTTTTCTAATACCTTCGTTGTATTTCCTGAACTCTTTTTTAAATCGACCAACGGAGTCGAACTAACGGTATCCACAAAGGTACCTGAGTAATTAGAGATTTGTAATGCTTCTGACATCTTTTTATATATATCATTAAAAGATAAGTTTAATAAAAAAAGTATCTCATAAATTAAAAAATAATATAAATGGAATCAATAAAAGTATGCAATAAATGGATATTCTGAATATTAAGAATGATATGCTTGACATTCTAGTAAGATAGTGATCTACTTTTTCGTCGTAGTATCCAGTGGCAATTTTGAAGGACTGTTCTCTGACGATTGCTGAGAGTCTTTTTTTTTTGGTTCTTCCACTGACATATTCAATCTTCCACCAGTTTTATTTATAGATATAATAGCTAAAGCAGGTAATCCCATACTCAAAGCTAACATAATGTATGGATTATTAATCCAAGCTAACTGAGTACTTCCTGGTTTCATTCCTTCTTTAATAAAAATCTTTTTTACGTTATCTTCAATTTCATCTTTTTTAGTTCCAAGTAATGCAGAATAACCATTAAGCAATCTAGATCCATCAGTAGCTTTACTTAAATCTAATATGAAACTTGCAACAGTTTTGGCATTATTTTTATAATATTTTGATGCAGCTTGTAAAATAGATATTTTTTCTTCTATGAAATCTACCTTATTCATATTCTTTAAATTACCTATCTTATATCCGATGTTAACAGCTAAGTTATTATAACATTCAACTTCTTCAGTCATGTTAGTCATATTAAACTCTATCTTACCAACAGCAGTATCCAACTTAGTCTTAAGACTACTAATTTCTTTTTTTAAATTTGCTCTTTTGGTTTTATTTTCTCCCGTCCAAGGTTTAGGAACGTTATCAAACTCATATTGTAATTTAACAATCTTTGCATTTATCTCATCTGAAGTCTCCTCTAATCCAGCTAATTTTTGTACATCAATTGTATCTCCAATTTTTTTTAATTCGAAATCAAATGCAGTTGCTTCTTCAACAGTATTACCACCTGAGGCAGATACTTCCGTAACATCGATAGTCTTAAAATCTTCGTCTTTGAGCTCTTCCATATTATTTATTTTTTATTATTAATAATATTTTTATATAAAAACTCTATTATTATATTAATATAATGAGCAAAAAGATCGATACAATCATATTAGATAGTAAGGATAGGATATCTGGTAGTACTACAGATTTCAAAATAAAGCCTCCTGTAACCTATGCAAACTGTAATGCCCTAAATCTTAGAGAAGTTACAATTCCTATAGTCATGGATAATATTTTAACTGGTTATGCTAGCGTAGAAATTAACGATGTTGCGTTTACTGTTCCTCAAGGTTTATACAGCATCGATAGTTTATTGGCAGAACTTAACTTAATAGATGCAGATTATATTTTTACAATAACAAATTATAAAAGAATTAAAGTTAAATATGTTCCAGATGATGTTACAGCTTTTAAGTTTGAACCTTTATTGCTTAACTCTACTTTAGGATTTACATCAGCTTTATACAATGGAGCTAATTATTACATCGCAGAAGAACTTCCTAACATGGTTTTAACTAGATATTTCACTTTACATAGTAGTTATATTAGCAATAAAAATAGACTCCCTATGAAACATTCTGATCAAAGAAGCGATCTCATTACATATATTCCAATTAATGTAGCACCTGGAGAGATCCTTGTATATGAACCATTAGAACCAATTCATATTTTTATAGATGAAAATAACGTCAGTGAAATAGATTTCCAATTAAAAGATGAGTGGAATAATGTTGTTGATCTTAATTCTGAGGAAATTGTTTTCAATATGGATAGATTGTCAATAGTGTAGGCTCCGTACGCTGCGCTGACGCTTGCTACGTATCCCTGCAGCTAAACTTATGTAATTTATCAGATATCACGGTGAGGCCCTTATCGATATTCTTCGCTGACAATTGTGACATTGTTTTTTTTATTTTTTTTATGGTGGTCACTGAGGAAAAATAATGTAA
>Ga0180007_10002973_pt1 | contig 19487 bp, 20 predicted proteins | sample MM_PC_MetaG_FD_121122 | JGI IMG/M metagenome (GOLD analysis project Ga0180007, IMG submission 121122) | Groundwater microbial communities from the Aspo Hard Rock Laboratory (HRL) deep subsurface site, Sweden - MM_PC_MetaG | ecosystem: Environmental > Aquatic > Deep subsurface > Groundwater... | reverse complement strand
GGTCAAACCGAATTGGGCACCTGTATTAATTGAATTAGGGATTGCCGAACGCTGTATGGGTAACCGCACAGCCGCTAAACAGGCATTTCAAATTGCAGCCCGCGATCCGAAATGGAAAGCTGTTGCTGAGTACGAGTTAAAAACTGTACAGTAAAAAATCACTGGATTTGAAAAAAAGGGTAAGAGCAATCTCACCCTTTTTTATTTTAGAATGATCATTGCATGAATTGGGATTTCTCCTTATTTTTATACGGAATCAAGGAATAGAGAATAACATCACTATTAAATCATCAGACACGCTCATGAAAGAATTCATTCTAAATAATGCCGAAGCCCAAATGGTTGATCGCTATGCAATCGATACTCTTGGAATACCGGGTATCGAGTTAATGCAGCGAGCAGGTTCGTTTATATCGATGAAAGCGAAAAAAATTCTGAAACATGTACCCGGCAGTCATGTGGCTATATTTTGTGGAGCCGGTAACAATGGCGGGGACGGTTTCGTAGCTGCCCGGCAGCTGTCTGAGTGGGGTGTGACGGTTATCATCTGGCTTGCAGGCGCTCCGGAGAAAATTGCCGGAGACGCCTTACATTTTTATAAAAAATGTGTTGATAAGCCTATCCGGATAATCAGCATCGTTGAACAGACAGACCTACCCACTGTCAAACAGATAGCGGAAAGCGATCTGATAATAGATGCATTGCTGGGAACCGGGTTTAAAGGTGAGGTACGGGGTATTATCCGGCAGTTGATTGAGTTGATAAATGCCTCAAAATGTCCGGTAATATCGGTCGATATTCCATCGGGTGTAAGCGGTGATACGGCTCAAACGGGAGGAGTTGCTGTTCAGGCAACCCGGACTGTGACAATGGGATTTCTGAAACGGGGACTTATGTTTCAACCGGGCAAGCGGTTAGCAGGTGATATTGTGCTGGCAGATCTCAAATATCCGTTACAGTCATTTAAAGTACTGGAACACGAAACTTACCTCATTGAGAAGCAAATAATCCTGAACCGGATCCCGGCTATTTTTGACGATACTTATAAACACCAGCAGGGGAAAGTGCTCATTTTTGCCGGATCAACGGGGATGACCGGAGCTGCATATCTGGTTTCACAGGCGGCTCTTCGAAGCGGAGCCGGGCTGGTGATTAGCGCAGTACCAGCGGGTCTGAATCCGGTCATGGAAATAAAAACCACTGAAACCTTAACGCTTCCATTACCGGAATCGAAGTTTGGTACATTTTGCCCGAACTCCCTTCCAGCTGCCAGGGACCGAATCGACTGGAGTGATGTGATTGTTTTTGGACCGGGAGTATCTTCTAATGATGAGGTTCGTGATTTTGGAATTGATTTGCTGCAATCCGTCATCAAGCCGATAATTATGGATGCCGACGGACTGCGTGTATTTCATGGTAATCTTGATCTGATAAATAAAATTAATGATTTGATAATCACGCCACATCTGGGTGAATTTGCGATGCTTTCGGGATACAAAATTGCAGATATAAAAGCAAACATTATTGATATTGCTCGGGAATTTGTGCTGGAACATCCGTGTACCCTTGTGCTGAAAGGGGCACCGACCATTGTTGTTTCTCCGGATGGGGAAGTGGGAGTGAACAGCTCCGGTAATCCGGGACTTGCCACAGGTGGAACCGGCGATGTTCTGACGGGTTTGATTGCCGGTTTGCGGGCCCAAAAAATGACGTCTTTCGATGCTGCCATCAGCGCCGTATTCATTCATGGATTAGCCGGTGATCTCGGTCGTAATGATTATGGAATTCGTGGCTTAATCGCCGGCGATTTATTAACTTATATTCCAGGAATTCTCAAAGAATATGAAAAGGTTCAATAGTGTCCAGACATCTGTATAAACTACCGGCGATACTATATAGTATGTTGATATTTTTTCTCTCCTCCTTGCCGCAGAGTGAACTTCCGCCGATACACATTAAAGGCTTTGATAAGGTTTTACATTTTATTGAATATTTAGTATATGGAATGACCTTGCTGCTGGCATATACGCACACGAAATCGCCATATATCTTGAGAAATGCCTTTGTGGTCAGTATGCTTACAGGAATACTGTATGCGGTAACTGATGAAATACATCAGCTGTATGTGATTGGAAGAGATTGCAGTTTTGGCGATTTTTCAGTGGATGTTTTGGGAGTTGTACTCGGTATATTTTTATTTTCGAAAATAATTAAGTATTATAATCCTGAGGATGAGATGCTTTTTCAGCACTCATCTCATAAGTAGAATTCAGAAAAGAGAATATGGGTTTAAAGAGTCTTAAGATCACCGGTTTTGCAATTATCGACCAATTATCTGTTGACTTTTACAAAGGATTTTCCGTAATCACCGGAGAAACCGGTGCCGGAAAATCGATTATCATTGATGCGTTAAACCTGGCACTCGGTGAAAAAGCAAATCCATCAATGATTAGGGCGGGAGCCAGCAACTCAATAATTGAATGCATTTTTTCCGACCTTGGTAATAAGCACCCGGTCATCCAATTCCTTCGACAAAACGATATTAATCCGCTGAATGGAGAGCTGAGGCTTAGACGCGAACTCAATATCAACGGTCGCTCAAAAGCCTGGATTAACGAGACACAATGTCCGATCAATATTCTGAAAATTGCAGGCGATCTGCTGGTTGATTTGCACGGTCAGCATGATCATCAGTCGCTACTGCGTGATGAAAACCATATTGAATTCCTGGATGCATACGGGAATTACAGTGATCTGCTTGAAAAGGTGCATGATGCCTATTATGCATTGAGCCGTCTGATTGAAAAATATACATTACTAATGGAAAAACGGAACCTGAACCGGGAAAAACGGGCACTGTGGGAATTTCAGTTGAATGAAATCAATAAAGTTGATCCGGTTGATGGTGAATACGAACAGCTGTTGAAAGAAAAGGCAATTCTTGATAATTCTGAAAAAATCAACGCAATCTCAGTAGAGTTGATAAATTCATTATACGAAGCCGAAGAAAATACTCTCTATCAGCAAGTTCTGGATATTAATAAAAAACTTGATACACTTAACGCTATCGATCCCGAATTTATCGAAGAATTGACCCGGTTTGAGGAAATGCAGTTTGCCATTCAGGATTTGTCAAAGCATCTGACAAATTATATTAGGAACATTCAGTTTGATCCTGATCAGGCTGAAAATGTCAGCCAACGACTTTACTCATTGCAGCAGTTAATGAAAAAATATGCCCCCAGTATTCAGGAAATTATCGATTATAAAACAAAAATTGAAACATATCTCGATGAGGATGACGGGCTTGATAACGAAATTATAAAAATTGAAAAAGAGATTGAAATAGCCAAAAAGCGATATGCTGATCAGGCATTGAAATTATCAGAAATACGGAACCAAACAGCCACGAAATTTGAAACAGAGCTTATCCAGACACTCTCTAAACTGGGTATTGCGGGCAGTCAGTTTCAAGTCGCAATTGAGCAAGTTGAATCCAGCAGCGGTTGGGTGGCTGTTAACGGAAAACAGATACGGTGTGATGCATCCGGAATTGACCGGATTGTGTTTATGATCAGCACAAATCCCGGTGAACCGTTAAGACCCTTGATTGACATTGTATCAGGTGGAGAAGTATCCCGGATTATGCTGGCAATGAAATCGATTATGGCTGGTAAAGATCAGATTCCGGTAGTCATATTTGATGAAATCGATACCGGCATATCCGGAAAGGTGGCACAGATAGTTGGGTGGCAATTAAAAAAACTTTCCGATATGCATCAGGTGATCTGTATAACTCATTTGCCACAAATTGCCGGGCTGGGTAATTACCATTATAAGGTTTATAAACAATCTGGTGGTGGTCGTAGCCAGACAAATATAGACCAACTTGATCACGAAGAGCGGGTTACTGAAATTGCATCCCTTATCGGCGGGACAAAAGTTACGGACACAACACTTAAACAGGCCCGGGAACTATTAGCGGATTAATAATCAAATGGATTTTACAGATTTAATAAATCAGCGACAATCTACCCGAAAATATTCCGAAAAGCAGGTTAAACGGGATTTAATTGATAAATGTATTGAAGCAGCCCGCCTGGCGCCCTCAGCCAGAAATTCACAACCCTGGTCATTTATCGTTCTCGATGACCCAAAACAAATAGCATCAGTTTCAGAGAAGGCCTTTTCGGGAATATATAAAAGTACCCAATTTGCCGGAAAAGCGCCGGTGCTGATTGTGGTGGTCACTGAGAAGGCGGATTATGTTACCCGGATGGGAAACCTGATCCGAAATATTAAATACAGTCTGATCGATATCGGCATCGCTTGTGAACATCTGGTTCTTCAGGCAGAGGAACTGGGATTGGGAACATGCTGGCTGGGCTGGTTTAGTGCCAGGGGGGTTAGAAGAGCGTTGAAGTTACCGCGTTCTGCTAAAATTGATATTTTGATCAGTATGGGATATCCACTGGACCCACAGTATCGAAAAGAGCGGAAGCGTCGAACGTTGGATGAAATTCGAAAATTTTATTCGCCTGACAAGTAACCTTTTTATTTCCTAACGATCAATAAATAACAGTTTGTAATTACTGAAAAAGCCGTTATATTTGCGGCTCGTTTAAATTTAGGAGTATTGCGAATGGAAAATGCTGAAATACAACGAATCCGAAATATCGGAATCGTTGCCCATATCGACGCTGGTAAAACGACGACCAGTGAACGGATTTTATTTTTTACAGGAATAACTCATAAAATCGGTGAAGTTCATGATGGTCAGGCTGTTATGGATTTTATGAAGCAGGAACAGGAACGCGGTATTACGATCACCTCTGCGGCAATTACCACCGAGTGGAAAAAGCACCAGATCAACCTCATTGACACACCCGGACATATTGACTTTACACTGGAAGTTGAACGGTCATTGCGTGTTTTGGATGGAATTATTATGGTATTCTGTGCTGTCGGTGGCGTTGAACCTCAGAGCGAAACCGTCTGGCATCAGGCTGACCGGTATAAAGTTCCCCGGATTGCGTTCATTAACAAAATGGACCGTCAAGGTGCAGACGTTTTTCATACTGTCGAGCAAATGAATGAAATGCTCGGTGCAAATGCGGTCCTGTTTCAATTACCAATCGGCAGTGAAGCGGATTTCAAAGGTGTTATCGATTTGATTTCCATGAAATCTATAACATACCGGGATCTTGACATGATAGTTGCTGATATTCCTGAGGAATATCAACAGCGGGCGGCCAAATACCGGGAAATGATGATTGAAAAATTGGCTGATTTTGATGAACCGTTGATGGAAAAATATCTCGCTGAAGAAAAAATTACGGAAGAAGATATAAAGACAGCTGCCCGTCATGCCGTACTTGCTCTTTGTGTAACGCCGGTTTTCTGCGGGGCAGCCTTCAAGAATAAAGGTGTACGGCTGTTACTGGATGCGGTAGTCGATTATTTACCGTCACCTATTGACCGTGGAATTATTACCGGTGTGGATATTCATCATCCGGAAATCGTTTTATCTCGAAAACCTTCGTATAAACGACCGTTTTCGGCACTTGCGTTTAAAATTACGAATGATGCATACGTTGGTCAGCAGACATTTATCAGGGTCTATTCCGGTGAACTGGAAGTGGGCAGTTATGTGCTGAATTCAACCAAAGGTAAAAAGGAACGCATTGGTCGTATTTTACGAATTCATGCGAATGATCGTCAGGAAGTGAAAATATTAAGAGCCGGTGATATTGGCGCGTTAATCGGAATCAAATACACTACAACCGGTGATACGTTGTGCGATGAAGCAGATCCGGTATTACTGGAAAATATTCAATATCCCGAAACTGTTCTGGATATGAAAATTGAACCGGATTCAAAAAAGGAACGTGATCGCCTGTCTATTGCTTTGAGTAAAATGGCATTAGAAGACCCATCATTTAAAGTGCATTATGATGAAGAGACTGAGGAAACCGTTATTTCCGGAATGGGCGAGCTGCATCTGGAAGTAATCGTCGATCGCCTGAAAACAGAACATAAAGTGGATGTCAATGTTGGTAAGCCAGCCGTAGCGTTTCGCGAGTCAATTACCCGGGAAGTTGAATATAATTATAAGTATAAAAAGCAGACCGGTGGTAAAGGACAGTTTGCTCATATTGTATTTCGGCTGGAACCGAACGATAGAAACGGTCTTGAATTTCTTGATCTGGTTAAAGGCGGAAATATACCGCGGGAATATATTCCATCCGTTGAAAAAGCATTTCGGGAAGCCATGAACCGCGGACTTTATGCCGATTATCCTATGGTGGACGTTCGGTTTGTCCTGATTGACGGCAGTTATCACTCGGTAGATTCCAGTGAAATGGCATTTAAAATCTGCACAATTAAGGCGCTTCGGGAAATGATCAATAAAGCCGCGCCACAATTGCTGGAACCGGTGATGAAAATCGAAATCAATACACCCGATGAATATATGGGTGATGCGATTGGCGATGTGACCCGACGCCGGGGAAAAATTGAAAACATGCGCCGGCACCGTAAAGGATCGCAGAAACTGACCGGAACAGTCCCATTGATGGAAATGTTTGGTTATGCGTCGGCATTGCGGACAATATCCAGTGGCCGGGCTGCATTTTCGATGGAGTTCTTAAATTATGCTCCATTGCCAAGATCTATTGAGGAAGAAGTCGTCGCGGAAGTAAAAGCGAAAAAAGCCGCGAAGCGCTAAAGACTCATTTTCAATCTATTTTAAAAAGTAATAATAAAAACTCCCGAACAGTAAATCGTCCGGGAGTCTTCTTTATTTGCATCAAATAAGCTACCAGATTTTGGCGATCTCATCGATGTTTCGATAGAGTTTCTGCCCTTCGCTAACATTGAACGCTTTATGAAATTCCGGGAAGTTTGAAACAGGTCCATTTGTGCGGTATTTTGCCGGCGAATGGACGTCGGTTTTTAAACGCAACAGCTGATTTTCTCTTCGGATATTTGTTCTCCACACCTGCGCCCAGGAAAGATAAAAGCGTTGTTCCGGAGTAAATCCGTCAATTTCCGGTTTGGCCGGATTTTCCTGCATTGCAATCTGCAGCGCCGCATAAGCGATTGTAAGTCCGCCCAGATCAGCAATATTTTCACCGAGAGTCAATTTTCCGTTTATCTTAAATGTATCCAGCACGGTATAATTATCAGCCTGTTCAATTACTAATTTTGTCCGTTCATTAAACTTTTCTTCGTCCGCTTTGGTCCACCAGTCATTCAGGTTACCGTTTTTGTCGTATTGCCGGCCCTGATCGTCAAAACCGTGCGTCATTTCATGTCCGATGACAGCCCCGATGGCGCCATAATTTACCGGATCGTCGGCTTTAAAATTAAAAAATGGTGGCTGAAGAATCGCTGCGGGAAAAACAATTTCGTTGACCCCGGGATTATAGTACGCATTCACAGTCTGCGGGGACATATACCATTCGGTGATGTCGACCGGTTTGTTGATCTTCTTTAATGTTCTTTGAACCTCAAATGCGTTGGCATTCAGGATATTATTGACGTAGGAATCACGATTTATAATCAGATCTGAATAATCCAGCCACTTCTCCGGATAACCGATTTTGACCCGAAAGGCATCCAGTTTCTCCAGCGCTTTTTCTTTGGTGACATCACTCATCCAGTCAAGGTTCTTGATGCGTTCTGCATAAGCGTGTTGAAGATTATAAACGAGATCCAGTGCCCGATTTTTTGCTTCGGAAGGAAAGTATTTCTCCACATATATTTGCCCGACGGCTTCTCCCAGTGACTGACTGGTGGTATTTAATACTCTTTTCCAACGAGGTTGTAACTCCAGTGTACCGGATAAAAACTTGCCGTAAAAATCGAAGTTGGCATTTTCGAAATCAGCACTCAGATATGCGGCTGTTTCATTAACCAGATTCCAACGCAGGTAGGTTTTCCAGTCATTCACCGGAATCTGACGAACCATAACACTGATCTCCTTAAAGAACTTCGGCTGGGCAATATTCAATATGCCGTAAGGATTGACACCCATTTGATTCAGATATCCAACCCAGTTATATTGAACAGCCATGCGCTGAAAATCCTGCAGTGACATGGGATTATAGATAAGCTTCGGATTCCGTTGTTCAACCAGCGTCATGGAGGATTTTGCCAGGCGGGTTTCAATTTTCATAACGGTTTCAGCATTCGCTTTTGCAAGTTCTTCGGAATCGCCGAGTAGTTGAAACATCCGTTGCAGGTGAGTTTTATACTCCTTGCGTATCTCATCGGATTGCGGACTGGTATCGGTATAATAATCACGATCCGGCAGGCCAAGTCCACCCTGATAAAACCAGCCAATATTCATTTCACTGTTTTTAAAATCCTGCTCTGCAAAAAAGTCAAAAAGGGGAGTGATATTCATTTTATGCAAAAGAGCGATCATATTTTGAATGTCATTCAAAGAATTAATTGCTTCAATCCGGTCCAAATATGGTTTAATTGGGGTTAGACTGTTCTGCTCAATTTTTCCCGTATTCATTCCGCTGGAATAAAAATCACCAATTTTTTGAATGTTGGAGCCTTTTACTGGATTTTCATTTTTTGCGGCGTTTTCCATAACCGTTCGCAGATCCTTGAGGTTTTTTTCACGCAACTCTTCAAAAGAACCGTAACGGCTATAATCATCGGGAACGGGATTTTTCTTTAACCAGGTACCGTTGGCAAACTGGTAAAAATCATCACCCGGACTGACACTGGCGTCTATGTTCGCAGGATCAATGGCTTTTCGTTGTGCAAAATCACTTTGGCCGCAATTGCTTACCAAAAGCAGACATAACAGGCATGGGACAATGTATTTCATCGATAATCCTTTCAATTTCATCTATCTTCATTTGATACAGCGGACTAAAATTAGTTAATTTTACATAACTGCAAAGTTAAAAACAGAAAAAGCCGGTTAAAAACCGGCTTTTCTGCATTAGAAATGATTGGCTTACTTGATTTTGATGGCGATGTTTTTCGAAATTGATTCTTTCAACTTCGGAACTGTAACTGTTAATACACCATCCTTGAATTCTGCGGAGATATTTTCCTGATCTGAAATCTCCGGCAATCTGAACGAACGCTGAAAAGAACCGTAAACACGTTCAGTCCGGTGATAATTTTCATTCTCAATTTTCTGTTCCTGATTCTTTTCACCGGATATTGTCAACTGATTATCACTGATGTTCATTTTAATATCCTCTTTCTTTATTCCTGGAAGTTCGGCAGAAATCAGATATTCTTTTTCCTTTTCAGTGATATCGACAGCTGGTGAAAAAGCAGTCAAGGATGTTTCTTCTTCGTCACTTGTGTTAAAGAACGAGCCAAATAAGCGGTCAAATTCATTTCTAAAACCTAGTGTTGTTCGGGGAGTCCATCTTACGAGTGTCATAATACATCTCCTTATTTTTGGGTTTCAATTTTCAAATAATTGCTTGAGTTATTTAATTTTAACTTCAATCTGTTTCGGCAAAGCCTCTTCAAGTTTCGGAATAGTGATAGTTAAAACACCATCGGAAAATCCGGCTTCGATCTGATCCTTGTCTACAAGGTCGGGCAGGCGAAAAGTTCTGCGGAATTTGCCGAAAACACGTTCATAACGATGATACTTATCCGACTTTGAATTCTTTTCGGATTTTTTCTCACCATCAATCGTCAGGATGTTTTCCTTTACATTGATATTGACATCCTTTTTGCCGACGCCGGGTAATTCGATGTGCAGAGAATAACTTTTATCCAATTCCTCAATGTCAACAATGGGACAGATTGAACATTCGTTTTTGCTGTCCGTTTCTGTTCCGTACACCGAATTCAACAGGTGGTCAATTTCGTTGTGATAATTAATCAAAGAACTTCTGGGAATCCATCGTGTAATAGTCATGGCTTTTCTCCTTTTATTTTTTCCATTTTCTCAAAAACCACTATTTAATGTCTCAAGCGCCGTGCCGAACATTTGGAGTTATTATTTTGTCATATGAAGCGGAAATCTTGTCGATCAATTTCTGCCGGAGTGTCGAAGTGGACATTTTTGTCAGGAAGCAATGTCAGTCTCTTTGTCGATTCGTCATTATTTGATTTAGGGATTCTTGACAATCCAAGACGTCTTTGGTAAATTCCGGGCGTAATTCAGGAGAGCAACGGCATGGGCAGAGTAAGTTTAAAAAATATGGTCTTTTATGGTTATCATGGGGTTGCCGAACAGGAAAAAATACTGGGTGGCCGTTTTGAGGTCGATCTCAGCCTGGATTTTGATATGACGCCCGCTATTTTATCCGATCATTTAAGCGATACAATCAGCTATGTGGATTTGTATAAACTGGTATATGATGTTGTAACAAACTCAAAATATTTTCTAATTGAGGCGTTAGCCGGAAAAATTATCAATGAGGTATTTCATCATTTCAATCCTGATAGCGTCTATATAAAAATTCGGAAACCCGGAGCTCCGGTCAAAGGAGTTTTGGATACCGTTGAGGTGGAACTCGAAAGGACCCGTGCACAGATGAAGGACGTAAAGTGAGTGTTTCATCTGTTTATCTTGCACTTGGTTCCAATATGGGAGACAGGGAACAAAATTTAAAAGCTGCGCTACAAAACCTGAATACCAATAAAATCCTCAGAGTATGTAACACTTCAAGCGTCTTTGAAACCGAACCGAAATATGTCACTGAGCAGCCGGATTTTCTGAATATGGTAATTGAAGGTTCAACTGAATTAGAAGCTATTGAGTTATTGAATGCATGTAAACGGATTGAAAAAGAAATGGGTCGTAATTTTCAGGAAAAGCGCTTTGGCCCGCGCATTATCGATATCGATATCCTGTTTTACGGTTCTGAAATTATCGGCGAAGAACGATTGACAATTCCGCATCCAAAGATTGCAGAACGGAGATTTGTTCTGGAACCGCTGGCAGAAATTGCATGTGGATTTGTGCATCCGCAGTTGCATTGGAAAGTTTCAGATTTATTAAATAAATGTCAGGATTCCGGCCAGGTACATAAAATTAAAAGTACACATTCTTGGATAAGTCATTAAATTATAGATAAGAACTGAAAGGATTCATGAAGCATCTATATTACATTGCAATCGAGGGAGTTATCGGAGTCGGTAAAACCAGTTTCGCTCAGATATTATCAGAGCGAATGTCCGCCAGGCTGGTGCTGGAAAAGTTTGAGGAAAACCCGTTTCTTGAAGATTTTTATATTGATCCTGAACGTTATGCTTTTCAGACACAGCTCTATTTTTTATTAAGCCGGTATCGCCAGCAGATGGAATTGAAACAGGTTGACCTTTTTTCGAATCTTTTGGTCAGTGACTATATGTTTGACAAGGATAAACTCTTTGCCCATCTGAACCTGAATGAAAAAGAATTTGTACTCTATAACCTGATCGCTCATCTTTTAGAAAAAGAGATTGCCAAACCCGATCTTGTTGTGTTTTTACAGGCAAGTACCGATCGATTGATGACAAATATTAAGAAACGGGGACGCAGCTACGAACGGGAAATGTCCAGGGAATACATTGAATCGCTGAACCAGATTTACAATGAGTATTTCTTTCGTTATAAAGACAGTCCTTTGCTGATTATCAACACAAATGATATTGATTTTGTCAATAATGATGATGATCTGAACGAGTTGCTCTCATTATTAAAAAAACCGATTTTGGGAACCGTATATTATCATCCCGAACGAAAGGCAAAGTAAATGTTTCGGATGTTGTTTTATCTCTTAATATTTTACCTTATCTGGAAATTAATTGAGCCTTATCTGAAAAATTTGTTTACCGCAAATCCCGAAGTAAAGGGCAACAGTAACCAGAAAAATATCAATATCAACCCCGATGATATTGAAGACGCCAGTTTTAAAGAAATTGACGATAACAAATCCTAACCATACATTTAGCCAGAAATAATGAAAATTGCCATTTATTCCGCTATAATACTTGGATTAATGGCATGTTCGTACGAATCCAATTATAACCAATTGAATAACTGGGCGAAGTTATTGAATCAGCATCTGGATAAGTACCCGGAAATGCAAGCGGCTGATATTTATAAACTGATATATCAGAGTATCCGTGGACCGGGTCACCTTGGTGCCGACGCTGAAATGATTCGGAAATACCTGGATGAAGAGTTGGCAGAAATCGAGGCCAATCCGGATATTTCGTTAATGGAAACCATCTCACCGGATTCTGAGTTTGTCAGGATTAATTTAAAAAAATTCAAGAATCTCGAACTACCGGCTGAAATGTTGGTGCAGACAATTATCCTTTCTTCGCGCAATCTGAGTTCAGATAAAAAAACATTAAAAAAAATATGGAATGGTATAAAAAAACAAGTTAAGGCAGGACATATACAAACCGATTATCAGGAGTTTTTTAAATATTTTCAGTTTATTGAGGAAAATAATTATCCTGTTGTGCATCACTCGAAACGGTACATGCAGTGCTATTCTCCATCATACCGCGTGGTATTAAAATCCGTCTGGGAAAATAATGTAAAGCATTACATAAAATGATAACGACACTGTTTCTACTATCGGTTATAATCGGAATAATAATTGCCCGAATCCAGTTTCGGACCGGGGTTCACCGTGGTTCATTGCAAATAAGCCTTTTCCGGTTATTAATGATATCCATACTGTTTGCCCTAATAACCGGTTTGATCCTTCACCAAACCAATCGTATAGACAGCATTCGGTTTTACTTGTACCTGATTTCAACGGGGACATCGGTGGGCCTGTTTATGACTCTGGAGCGAGTAGTGAAAAAGTACTGGATTGCCGTAATTGTAACGACAATTGCGGCCGGTCTGATTTGCTATTTATTTATGAATTATAAAACCGATCATATTACCCAGGGCAGTTTCATTGTCGGTATGGCGCCGGGAATCGGGTATCTGATTTGGGGCTTTATCAAAAGACAAAGATTTGTATGAAAGAGAGGATTAATCCCACAAACAGTCGCCATGTTCACGGCATTTGCCCTGGTTGTATGGAAGAGTTGTACCCTGAATCCAACAAAAAGAAAAAAATGAGGACCATGAAGGAGGAATAATTTGCCTGACAATTGCATTCAGAGAAATGATGATTATTATATCCACTCCTATGAAGTTGATTTGACAACGCGTCTGCGTTTTTCCAGTCTGAACCGCTATATGCAGGAATCGGCCTGGAAAAATGCCGAACAATTAGGTTTTGGCTTCACAGCGCTGAATTCAAAAAACCTGGCCTGGGTGTTGACCCGGATGGTTATATCAATTGATCATTTACCGGGCTGGAACGAGTCGATCAATATCGCTACCTGGCCTTCCGGAAAGGATTCCATATTCGCTTTTCGTGATTTTCAGTTTTTCGACAGGGATCAAAAGGAACTCGGCCGGGCAGCAACATCCTGGTGTGTCATTGATCTTAAAACGAGAAAACCGGTTTTTGTCCGGTCCGCATTTGAGCATGATCTTGCTGAAATGGACAAACAGATGTACTCTGAAAGACCGGGGAAAATTGAATCACTGACAAAAATTGATTCAGAATGGAAAACTGTTGTGGGGTACCAGGATCTGGATGTGAACGGACATGTTACGAACAGCCGGTATATTGACTGGTTATTTGAATCCATTGATCTAAAATTTATAAAAACACACAAAGTTCGAAATCTTGAGATTAATTTTCTGTCCGAAGCATTATATAAACACGAAATTGTTGTCCGGACCGAGAAAATAGCGGAAACCGAGTACCTGCATTCCATTGTTCAGGTAAGCGATGGTCTGGAAATATGCCGGGCAAAAACTTCCTGGAAATAGAATCTATCAATTTCTTCGAATCCGTTTAATAGTTGCTATTTTGACGATTCTTCCTCACATTTATTCCATGAAAAAATTTACGAAAGTCCGATTGATATTATTCCTCTGGACGGCAATGTGTGTGTTCTTTACAGTTTACTATTATCACCTGGTAGTATCGGGTGATGTCAGAACAATTCACAAACTGGCGGTTGTTTTCTGGGCGGTGCAGGGCTTGATCGCATTGGCTGCGTTTGTTATGTCACTCCGATCAAAACCGGCAAATTCCATTCGAGATAATAAACTAGGGTAGCTATTCACTTTCCGGTAACTTCAACTCACAGCGACCGTTCTGAAAATCCAGGATAAGTGTTCCGAATTTGGCGATGTCACTGCCGATGACGCCATCATAGTAAAAGAAATCCTTTTTTCCATCACCATAGGCTTCCATCTGCTTGAAATCCAGGCGATGATTGCCAATGATTAAAGACGTTGCCGGCAATACGATTTGCCTGATCCTCTGAGTTCCACCGGCGCCACCGATGATGGCATTGCCGTAGGATAACTCAGTAGTATCGACTTTTATTAGAGCAGGATCATGAAATTTTGTACTGTTGGCACCGGTGTCAAAAAACATTCTGAAGGGCGTTCCGGTTGTGTCCGACAGTGTTAAAAAAGGTGTACAGGCATGGTGAAAATTTCGCTGATCAATTATCTGTTTTTCGGGTTTCCGAATGACTGTCAGACCATTTTTGTAATCAATTTCCATGGTGAGGTTCTTGATTGCATTCCAACCGATAATGCCATCAATCTTCAATAGACGAATTATTTTGAAGAGTTTGAATTCCAGGTCTTTTTTATCGATAATGATAACCGGGTGGTTACTGATTGTCAATTCGCCAATCCTGAATTCCTCAATCATTCCCGGCCAGGATTCCACCGTATGTTTCGTAGATGTTCCCAGTACTATTTTATCGTCACTGAGATTTTCTACGCCACAGGTTTCGGCAATATCTGAAGACAGCACCGTCATTTCCGCACCGGTATCAATCCAGAATATCTGCTTTTTTCCATTGACCCACACTTCTACCATTGGAACACCGCTGATGCTTAAATCGGTGGGAAGTTCGATGACATTATCCGGAAAATGATAACACTCCGCATTGGCTTTCTGAAAAGCCCTGGCAAATCCAACAGTATTCTGATCATCCAGCCCGCCCGGTAGCTGGGAATCAAGAATTACCAACGCTTCCCAATCTGAATGATGAGACAAAATCGACTGTAGAATCTCGGCAACATTCTCTTTATATAAACTGTCATCGCTGCTTTGAAACAGGGTAAGGTACAGTTCTTCGGCATCTTCGTAATTTCCATCCATTACCAGTTCCAGCCCACGCACAAAATTGCGCTGCTCATCACTGACATCGTAGCGATTGACAAAATCAAAATCGAAATGCTGAATCGCGTCCCAGTATTCGGTATAAGCCGATATTAGTATAGGCTGTGTTATTATCTTTTCTTCAATTGGAACAACATTCAGATCGCCGGTATTAACATTGACCGAGCAGCTGTTAGCTGTTATCACTATTCCGATTAAAATCGACAGGAGTTTGTTAATCATGATCTGTATCCTTTTTAATCTTATTTAATCATTGAAATCCATTCTACGGAATATAACCGAAGATTAGAGAAAGAGTAAAGGTATTTAGTCTCTTAGCAAGGAATAATAAACGTACTGAATTTCTAAGTTGTAGGGGTTCAAATAAATTTACCCTGACAACAATCTCCCTGTTTCCGGGTCTTATTGAGAGTTTAAAATTGATAAGGGGATGGACATGTTTCGAAATTATTTAAAAATCACTGTGCGAAACCTGCACAGGAATAAAGGCTATACATTTATAAATATCACCGGTCTGGCAGTGGGAATCTGTTGCTGTCTGCTGATCTTTTTATATGTATTTGATGAAGTGAATTTTGACCGATTTCATGAGCATTACAATGAAATATATCGGGTCATTTTAAAGGGACGCTTTGCTAATGAGGAATTAGAAGATGCCACTTCACCGGTGCCAATGGCGTTTACTTTAACACGTGAACTGCCGGAGGTTGTTCAGGCAACCCGAATCAGTACATCGGGAAAATTTCAGATCAGTCGGGATGACCAGACTTTCAATGAAGAGGGAGTGCTTTTTGTCGATTCCACCTTTTTTGATGTATTCACATTCCCGTTAGTCCTCGGAAATCCAAAAAGTGTTCTCGTCGAACCGCATACCCTGATTTTAACCGAGAAAATGGCGCAAAAATATTTTGCTTATGAAAATCCCCTTGACCAGTACCTGACTATGGAAGACGGGACTCAGTACAAAGTGACCGGAATTGTCTCCGATCCACCTCAAAACAGCCATATTAAATTTGATTTCCTGTTTTCGCTTTCCTCTCAGGATTATAGCCGGACTGACATGTGGGTCAGTAATAGTTATCTGACTTATATCAGGGTTTTGCCGGGTTCAGATTTTAATGAATTGACGGAAAAATTTAACGCTTTGGTTCGTCGCTATGCCGGTCCGCAAATTCAGGCGGCGACGGGTGTATCGATAGAAGAGTTTGAAAAAACCGGTAACAGCTACGGATATTACCTTGAGCCAATGAAAAATATATACTTGCGGAGCCGGGTGGGAAATGGCTTAGGCCCAACGGGTAATATCAGTTATGTCTATATCTTTTCAATCATTGCGGTATTTATTCTGGCAATTGCCTGTATTAACTTCATCAATCTCAGTACCGCAAAGTCAGCGAACCGTGCAAAAGAGGTGGGGATTCGAAAAACCGTTGGTTCTTACCGCAGTGACCTGATCCGGCAGTTTTTGATCGAATCGATTCTTTTGACATTCCTGGCGGTTTTCATAGCAGTTACATTAGTCAAACTGGCAATGCCGCTGTTCAATGATATCACTGCTAAAGAATTGAGTTTCACAATTCTTAATTGGTTTGTATTAGCGGCACTGGCCCTTTTAACGGTAGTCATCGGCGTTATTGCCGGCGCTTACCCGGCGTTTTATTTGTCCGCATTTCGCCCAGTGGAAGTGTTGAAAGGAGATATTGTCCGCGGTACCAGCAGTGGCAAACTACGCAGCGGATTGGTGGTCTTGCAGTTTGCGATTTCAATTACACTGGTTATCGGAACACTCGTTGTGAAACAGCAGTTGTTTTTCCTGCAGAATAAAGATTTGGGATTTAATAAAGAACAACTGATGGTGGTTACCCGGGCGGATGTTATCGGAGATGCTTTTAATGCTTTTAAGCAGGAGCTTAAGCAGAATTCCGGTATAGTGAATGCCACATTTTCATCGATGATTCCCGGTCACACGAATGCAATAAATGCTCATATGATTGAAGATGCACCACCCAGCGAATCATCAGTAATGGTCTCAGTATGGACTGATGCTGATTTTGCAGATACCTACCAGCTGAAAATCGTCAGAGGGCGCTTTTTATCTGATAAAATCAATACCGATTCCACTGCCTGCGTGATAAATGAGTGGGCGATTAATGTCTTGAATTGGGATCCCGAAAGTGGAAAACGCCTAATAGCTATGAGACCCAAAATGGAGGACTCGAAATATCTCGATATTGTCGGAGTAATCAAAGATGCTCACATGATGTCGCTTCATGAACCGATGCGGGCAACGGTTTTTTACTTTGTACCGGCAGCACATAATTATCTGACAATTCGCATTCGACCGGAAAATATCAAAGAAACCGTCGCTTTTGTTGAAAAAACCTGGAAGAAATTTGTCCCGGATAAAACATTCGAGCATTATTTTTACGATGATCATTACAATGAATTTTATAAAGCGGAAATGCGCACGGGACAGGTCTTTTCAATTTTTGCCGGATTAGCGATTTTAATCGCCTGCCTGGGTCTTTTTGGATTGGCGAGTTTTATGGCTGAACGTAAAACCAAGGAAATTGGCGTCCGCAAAGTATTGGGAGCATCGGTAACCGGAATTACTGTCGTCCTCATTCGGGAATTTACCAAATGGGTCATTATCGCTAATGTCATCGCCTGGCCGGCGGCCTATTTCCTGATGAAAAACTGGCTGCAGGATTTTGCCTATCGGATTTCAATGGGGTGGTGGGTTTTTCTGCTTTCGTCGGTAATTGCATTGATCATTGCTGTACTTACGGTCAGCTTTTATGCCGTGAAAGCCGCCGTATCCGATCCGGCCAAATCCCTGCGCTATGAATAAAATTGCCTGTTGGAAACATTGCATACATCGTCTCTGTAACAGAAAATTACAAACGCTATTGAATTCGGTCTCTGTATCTATTAACTTCACCGGCAGAATGAATGAAATAACCACAATATCAGAGGAGTCAACATGGATCTGAAAACAACTCTTAAGCAATATTTTAAAGATCATTCCGATGACATTCGTCAGCATGTGATTGATTTGACCATCGAAATGTGTAAACATAAAACCGTCAACGTGGTTTCGGAAAAACTGTCCGAACATCCCTATCTGAAAATCCGGGGTGAAGAATGGCGGGTCGCCGAGATCGTCAAACGTGAACTGGATAAAATGGGCATTCCGTATGAAGAGTTTGCCCGGATGGAAGGCCGTCCCAACGTGATTGGTAAAATCGGCAAAGATGCTAATGGTAAACGCCTGCTCATGCCGGCCCATATGGATATCGTACCTGCCGGCGAAGGCTGGGACACCGACCCCTATGATGTCATTGAAAAAGACGGGATGCTGATCGGTCGCGGAACCCTGGACAATAAAGGTCCCCTGGCTTCGATTATGGCTGCCGTCGACGTACTGAAGAAATTAAATATCGATAAGGAATTGAATGGGCAGCTGATGATTGCTGCACTGTCCGATGAAGAGGCAATGGACCCCGACGGAATCGATTACGGTATCGGTTACCTGATGGAAGAAAACCTGATCGCCCCGACCTATTCGATTATTCCGGACATTGGCGAAGAAATGAAGTTCATCGACATTGCCGAAAAAGGGCGGACAGTTTTTAAAATTATTGCGATTGGGAAACAGGCCCACGGCTCGACACCGGAACGTGGCATCAATGCCATCTATATGATGGCCAAAATGGTCAATGAGATTGAAAAACTGAAATTCAATTATGAAGTACATCCGGTGTTGGGGCATCCATCACTGAACCTTGGTGAAATTCAAGGTGGCGCAGCGCCGAATATTGTTCCCGGGACCTGTATGATTTACATCGACATCCGCTCGTTACCAGGCATGACAAAGGACGGAGTCATTGCTCAGTTACAGGATTGTGCCGACAAGGTCAAAAATGGAAAATTTGAAATCAAACTGATGGCCTGGAGCGAACCCCATGCAATCAGTCCGGAAAATGAGCTGGTGGACGCCATTCAGGCTAATGCCAAAGAAATCCTCGGGTTTGTTCCGGTGACTGGTGGACAGGGTGGCGGCACGTATGCGAAAACCCTGAACCTGAAAGGCGTTATGGCAGTCGGTTGGGGCCCCGGTGATGATAATGCCTTTCATGTTGCCAACGAGTATGTGGAGATTCAGCAACTGGTGGATTTTGCGCTGCTGACCTGTCTCTGTGCCGTCGATCTGTTGAAATGATCAAAAAACCTCCCGGAGGTTTTGAACCTCCGGGAGGATAACAATAAAACCTT
>Ga0180007_10002972_pt1 | contig 19496 bp, 23 predicted proteins | sample MM_PC_MetaG_FD_121122 | JGI IMG/M metagenome (GOLD analysis project Ga0180007, IMG submission 121122) | Groundwater microbial communities from the Aspo Hard Rock Laboratory (HRL) deep subsurface site, Sweden - MM_PC_MetaG | ecosystem: Environmental > Aquatic > Deep subsurface > Groundwater... | reverse complement strand
GTGTCATAGGCGCTGGTTTTTTGCATAATAGTCCATTTTCTTCTTCATATTGGCATGATGCAACACCATAATCTACTTTGTCTGGAACTAGATTTAACAAGTCAATCATTGTTTTTCTGGAATTTTTAAATTTGAAAAATTTGTTTCTGAAATCATATAATAATCCTGATGCAATAACAATTCTTTCTTCATTCTTAATCCATTTTTTACAATAATCAAGGATTTTTCCGTCTAAAAATTGTATCTCATCAATACCGATAACTTTTATTTTTTTATTTATTTCTTTTTCTTTAGAGTGCAGGTATTTTGAAAGTTCACTAGAATTATTTATCATCACACAATCCATTCCTAATTGGTCATGTGTTTGTATTTGGCTTTTTGTTCCATATCTTGCATCTATTGTTGGCTTAAAAAGTAAAAAATTGTAGTGTGTTCTATGTTCTATTTCTTTTAGTCTAAGTATTAGTTTTGTAGATTTTCCACTAAACATAGTTCCTAGGATTAATTCAAGGCTACCTTCTGGTTCAATCATTTATTACTTGACCTCCAATATCTCAAGTCATTTATGGATGTGAATACATCAATATTTAGGTCTAGTGCAAGTTTCCTTTCATTGTTAGTTCCTTTTGATGGTGCGATAAAGTAGAATCCATCTGATTTTCTAATATAATCATTTTCTAGAGCTATGCATTCTGCTTCACTAAGACCTAATTTTTCCCAGTTTTGAAGTGCAGAGTGTGGAACGAAAGGTATATATCCTAGTTTTGATATTTCAATACCTGTTTTTACAGCTCTCAGAATGTTTTCATTTTTTTTTATTTCGTTTTTTGCAGTGTATGGTCCTGCAACATATATCAATAGTTTTTCCAGACCAATTGCATAAATACCGTGTTTTTTTTCTCGTTCTTTATATCCTGGAAATTGTAAGCATTTTTCTATTCCTTCGTCAAAATCTTCTATTTCCGGCCAAACATTTTCTATACCTTCATTTATTAGTAATTCTTTTGCAGTATTATAGTGTCGTACATATGGTTTGTTATTTTTATCTTTCATAACTTTAGTTTTTAGAACTTCTCCTGTTGTATCTTTAAAATGTAAAACATCCCATGTTTTTAATTTAGAAAAATCTTTGGATGCATCATTCGGATCAGGGACTCTTATATCGATTATTTTTCTTCCAGGGATTCTTATTTCTTGTAAGTGTTCTGGCCAAATCTTAAATAGCTGATATTCTGTCATTTTTAGAACAAATATTTTATGTCCTTTTTCCCCAGTAAAATGTTTATCAACTAAACTATTTAAATATTACTATTTCAAAATAGATACAAATGAGAATCTTTTTATTTAAGAACTCATTTTCCTTCTTTTATGAGATTTAATGCACTGTTAAATTTACAAAAGAAACTTGTAGAAATAGCTTTTGAAACAAGAGAAAAAGCAAGAGTTTCATACTCAGGATACAAAGTTGGTGCAGCAGTAATGACTGAAAATAAAGAAATATTTTCAGGATTTAATCTGGAAAATATAACTTATATTGTTCCTCACGCAGAAGAACAAGCCATACGATTAGCAAAAGAAGCAGGTCATAATAAAATTATTTCTTTAGTAGTATATACAAATTCTCAAATCCCGCCTTTTCCTTGCGGCCATTGTAGACAAATAATAGCTGATAGCAGTCTTTTATATGATATGAATCCGAACATCATTGCAGGAAACGACAAAGATGTTTTTTCGATAGAAAAAATATCAACAATTTTACCAAGATACAATAATTTTTCTAAAAAAAAAATATTGGTTCAAGTTAGAACTGATAAAAACAGATATACATCTGCATTTACAGAAAGACAAGCGTTGGAGCTATCTTTAAAAAAATGTTATATGTCTGATAATGAGAAGATATTATCTGTACTTTATTTTTCAGATTCAAAAAAACCTTTATTTCCCAGCGGGTTTAATAGACAACTATTAGCAGAAATAGAGAAAGAACAAAATGAAAAAATAGAGGTCATTGCCAAGACTGCAAGTGGTTTAGAAGAAAGAATGTTTGTTTCAGAACTTTTACCTTTTTCTTTTGGTGTGGAGTCTTTAAATAATACATAAATATTCTGATGGTATTATAAAAAATTAACAATTTAAAATTTTAATTTTTGAAACTTCTCTTTTTTTAAGAACTCAAAAAGTTCATCTTCAGATATAAATGCTTTATCACATTGTTTTTGTTCAAAAGGACCATAACCCATTGGAAATATTCCATAAACAGTTTTACAATTTTCATCCCCTTCTTTAATCTCACTTGAGCCGCCTTGTGTAAATACTGGTTCTGCAACAAAGGTTATAACATAGTCAACTTGGTCGATAAACCAATCAAGATCTCTTATAGTTGTTTGTCCTGCTTGAACAATATTAAAGTTCGAGTCAAGTTCAACACTTCTAGGGTTAAAAACCAAAAAATAGTCTTGAAGTTTTTCTGCAAAAATGTCAATTCTTTTTTTACTTTCCTCTTTTTTTAAGTGAGACATTGGAAAACTAACATAAGCCTTTGGAACCTTTGGATAAAACATCAGACCAAAGAGAGTTTTTTTAGCGTGTTTTCTTGGAACAACATAAAAAGGCTTGTTTTTACACTGAGCAATTATTTGTGTTGTTAAAACTTCAACATTTTGCCAAAAAAGTATTTCTTCAATAGATAATTTTTGTCCTTTCCATTGTTTTGTTGCACTTAATCGTTTTTTTATATCTACTTCATAATCAATTATCGTTACAAACATATCAGGGTTAATATTATCAATATAATGCCAGTTTATAGCGTTTTCAAAAACTTTTTTCCAAAAGAAAGTTGCATGACAATCAATAATTGCGTTTTTTTCACTTTTCATTTGAGCTTTTATCCTTTCAAATATAGCGCCACTTGCAAGCTTTCTAACATCTTTTGGACAATTAAGTATTTTTGAAGCATCATAATTTAATTGATTTTCTTTATTAAAATAATCAATCAATAATTCACCAACAGAATAAACAGTTAAGTCTTCACCTTTCTTTTTTGCAAAAGCCTTAGTTTCATTAAGGTAATTTGTACTATCACAACCCGAAATTCCTGTTATAAAAACCTTCATTTTTTTAATACCTCAGTCATTTTATTTGAAAAAAGTTTTATTTTAGTGTGTTAGTAAAGAAAAAAGCTATATAAAACTTGTTTTTTTTGTTTTTTTAAATTCGTTCTTTTTAAAACAAAATTTTTTTATACTAGTATAACTTCTTAAAATATATGAGTGTTGCAAAAAATTTAGAATCAATAAATTCAATTATAGGTTCAGGTGTAAAGCTTGTTGTTGTGACAAAGAATCGTTCAATAAGAGAAATAAACCAAGCAATATTTCTTGGAGTGAAAGATATTGGTGAGAATAAAGTTTCTGAAGCAAAAGAAAAAAAGATGCAGATAATAACAAAAAAAGTAAACTGGCACATGATAGGTCATTTACAAAGAAACAAAGTAAAAGACGCAATCAATATTTTTGATATGATACAAAGTGTTGATTCGCTTAAACTCGCAAAGAAAATAGATTTTTGGTGCAAGTTAAAAAACAAAGTCATGTCTATTTTAGTCCAAGTAAATATTGGTCGTGAGCCACAGAAATATGGAATAAGACCAGAAGATGTTTTTTCTTTCCTAAAAGAACTTTCAAAACTAAAAAACATAAAAGTGTTAGGGTTTATGGCAACAACGCCATTTATAGAATCAGAAAAAGTGAGGCATTATTTTAAAGAGTTGAAAATGTTGTTTAATCAAGCAAAGGAAAGAAAGATTCCTTTGATTGAAATGAAGTATTTAAGTATGGGCATGACAAATGATTTCGAAGTTGCAATAAAAGAAGGATCAAACATGGTTAGAATTGGAACGGGTGTTTTTAAAAAGTAAGTTTTTCATTTTTGTACCTATAAAAGTATTATTATAACAGTTTTCTTTTAAAGAACAAGTTTTGCATTTGTTTTTGTTTTCACAAAAATCAGGGATTTTTTTCTCATCAAATAATCTTTTAATTGAGTCACGTGTTTCTAAAACATGATTTCTTAAAAAAGGATTAATCGGAACAGGCCTAATTATGTCATGATCAATGTAGTTTACGAATCCATCACCGACAACTTCACCCATATCTTCAAGAATCATAATATATGCGCAAACCTGTAATTTTTGTCCAGACCAAACACCTGTACTTGGCGCAGAACCATTTTTTATATCTATAGGAATAATTCTATCAGGATAAATTTTTATCTGATCAATAACACCCTTTAATCCTAGGTTTTCAGATTCAACATCATACTTGCTTTTTATTTTTGGTGAAAGCAAATTCCAAAGTGACTCACCATAAACTTCATTTTTTGCAATGAACTCAAATAAATTTTCACAACGAGTTTTTGCCTCCCGTAAAACAACCGGCCAAAGAGATTTGAAAGTGTCTATTAAAGAAATATTAACCTCTAACAATTTTGGCTTGTAAATTGAGATTGCACTTCTTAAAATATCTGCATATTTGTCTTTGTATAAATCACGTACTTGACTGTATGCAGGTCTTTTTTTAATAGATGTAACTATTTCTTCTTCTTTATCATTTATAAGCTTTAAAACTTCGTGCTTAACATCAATTTTTATAACTGTTTTATCAGAAGCAGATTCAAGTTTTAAGACTCGTTCTAAAAAAAGTTTTCTTGGACAAAATTCATATGATGAAAGGAATGAAACAGGAATCATAATAAAAAAACTGTTTTTTTATTTAAAAAGGTTTATCTAAAACAAGCTAAAAATGAGACATTGTTTACTTATCGACAAAAAGCAGCACAATTAATAGGAACATCTGATTAGATGTGACTATTAGTAAACAATGTCAAAAATGAAAACAATTAAATAAAAGACAAACACCATTTTTGTTTTATGCACATAAAACAGTTGCAGAAAATCCTTCAAAAAAGACATCTCGATGTAGCCCTAATTTTTAGTAAAGATCCTTCATTCTTTTACTTTGTTCAAGAAGAATCTTCGGGAGCATTATTAGTTTTTCCTTTTGAAGAGCCTCTGTTATGTATTAACAAAATAGAAGAAGTTGCAACAAAAATAAATACTTTTTTTTGTTCAGATTATCGTGTACATTTGAAACAAATACTTTTAGAAAAACAAATTAAAAAAATAGGGTTAAATTATTTTTCTGAATCAATAAATACCTTTAATGAGTTTAAATTATCTTATGAACTCACAGATATTAGTGAGAATCTTTTTTTTATGCGGAAAACAAAGAACTCTTATGAATTATCATGTATAAAAAAGGCGTGCAAAAAAACAGAGCAAATACTTTCTAAAATAATTAATAATTTTACATTTAAATCAGAAGGTGAAATAAAGAGATTTATTAAGATTGAAGCAATAAAAAATAATTGTGAACTTTCATTCGAACCAATTGTTGCATCAGGAGCGAATGCTCAAATCCCCCATTATAAAAAATCAACAAAATTGAACAAAGGCTTTTTAATAATTGATCTTGGTTTGAAATATAAGGGTTACTGTTCAGATATCACAAGAACGTTCTATTTAGGTGTGCCATCAGTAAAGGAAAAACAACTGTATGAAACAATTCTTAAAATTCAAAAAAAGATAATAAAAAGTATAAAACCAGGTATTAAAACTGCTGATTTAGAAAAAAAAGCAAGGGTTATGATGAAATCAGATAGTAAGTATTTTGTACATAATTTAGGTCATGGTTTAGGGGTAGAGATTCATGAATTGCCAAGATTAAATTTGAAATCAGATGATATTTTACGAACAGGAATGATTATAACTATAGAACCAGGATATTACAATACACAAGGTATAAGAATAGAAGATGATGTTTTAGTAACAAATAATGGTGCGCAATTGCTAACAATGTTTCCTAAAAAATTAAAGGTGCTGTCATACTAAAGTTTTAAAAAGTGAGACTGATTTACACATAAAATGGCCTCAGAAGACAACCTAAAAAAAGCGATGTTTTCATATACAGAAAATCATAATGAACTAGAAGAAGAAAACAAACTTTTAAAAGAAACAGTTTCTCAATTAAGGTCTGAAGTTGAGAGATTTAGAAGTCCTGCGCTTCTTGTTGCAGAGGTTTTTGAAGTAATTAATGATACTGCAATTATTCAGCTTTCAAACGGAAATAAATTTTTAGTGGAAGTATCTTCTTCTGTTAAAAATTTACGAGCAGGAGATGGTGTTATTGTAGAACAAAAAAATCTTACAGTTGTTGATAAAATAAAATCAACAAAAAAATTTAATGTTCAAAGTTTTGTAATAGTTGAAAAACCAACCACCACATGGAAAGATATTGGTGGTTTATCTGAACAAATTGAAGAGATAAAAGAAGTAATTGAACTTCCTTTAAAAAAACCCGAGTTATTTAAAAAAGTTGGTATTCAACCACCTAAAGGAATTCTTCTTCACGGACCTCCTGGTACAGGAAAAACAATCCTTGCAAAAGCTGTTGCTTCATCAACAAATTCAACATTTATTGAGGTAGTTGCATCAGAACTAGTTCAAAAATTTATAGGCGAAGGTGCAAAGCTTGTAAAAGAAATGTTTGAATTGGCAAAAGAAAAAGCACCATCAATAATATTCATTGATGAAATAGATGCATTAGCCTCCAAAAGGATAGATGTGGGTACTTCTGGTGAAAGAGAAGTTCAGAGAACTTTTATGCAATTATTGGCAGAAATTGATGGTTTTAAACCACTTGGAAATGTTAAAATTATAGGTTGTACTAATCGAAAGGACATATTAGATCCTGCAATAATTCGACCAGGAAGACTTGACAGATTAATTGAAGTTCCCATATCAAACGAAGAAGGACTGCTTGAAATATTTAAAATTCACACCAGAAAGATGTCCCTTAATAAAAATATTAACATTAAGAAATTAATGAAGGAAATAAAAGAGTTTTCCGGAGCAGAGATAAAGGCTTTGTGCACGGAAGCAGGATATTTCGCTATAAGAAAGAATAAAACAATAATTGAAGAAGATGACTTTAAAAAGGCGGTGATTAAAGTTAAAAAGAAAGAAGAGTTTTTTGGAAATGATTATCTTCGTATGTTTGGATGATAATTAAAACTGTTTTTGTTAATTTTCACTATTTTTTTAATTTTTTTCTAAAGATTTTTAAACAATGAGAGTATAGTTTTGTTTGCGTGCAATGAAGATGTGAACACCCACAGAGGCTATGCCAATGATGAACGGAAGTAACTCCTGAGCACGTTTTTTTTAGAATTTTTTTAAAATCAAGAAAAGGATTTATAAAACAGATTTTATTTCTTATATTTTATGATTGAAAAAACAGATCAACTGTTAAGTAAATTATTTCCTGATAAGAAAAACAAGTCATCAGACATACACATACCAACATCTGAAGAACTTGTCAAATTGCACTTGTTAGATGTTGAACTGCAAAAGCAGATGCAACAAACTAAAACTACTTCTATACTTGAGCACATCCTGACTTATGCATCGCAGAAAGGATATTTGCTTCATGGTTCATATGCGGATATTCCTCAAATTGATCCTCGACTGGAATTGTTGGATTGTAATGTTCCTAAAGAAAAACAGATTGCAGTTGTGAATGCAACTTCTTGTCCGGCTATCGCTTTGTTTTGGGCAACTATTAATAAAAACAAACTCATAAAAGAATATGGTCGTAAAGGAATGATTGTTTATGATGCAGACGAAAAAAGGTTTTCTGTGTCTCCAGAAGTGTTTAACACTAGAAGTGATGGATATGTTTATATTGTTCCAAATGACCATTTTTTTGAAGTTAAAAAGGCCGAATACAAGTTTCAATCGTATAATTCCGTGCAACCAGTTGCAAAAATTCCTGTAGTAAAAGATGTTGATTTTAAATATCAATTAGGAATTATATTTCCTAAATTAAGGAAGAGATAAATGATTTATTATTTATTCTGAATACTTTTTGTTATTTGGTTGCGTATAATTAAAAGATTTATAAACAAAATATTCTTTCTTTTTTTTATGGTAAAAATTGTTGGTTTCGGACAAACTTTAGAAACAAAGACAGAAAAGATTAGTGAATTAAGCATTGATGAACTTAAAAATGAGATGTGGAGTTTGGCAAAAAAAGATTCTAACGTCTTAAAAGATATCCATACAATACCTGTTTTTAGTTACGGAAATCATGCCAGATATAATTCTATTTATAGAGAAGGAAAAAAAAGAGCCATCAATTTTGAAATAGCTAATATTTATCTTAAATCTTTATTCTTAGAATGATTTGTTTATTCAAACAAATAAATCTTTTATCTTGGATTTTTGAAGAGATATAATAATTAGTATTGCAATAGTAATTCTAACAATAACACCAAACAACATGGCTGTTCGCATTAAGATTGATAAATCCATAATTATAGATGCAATCATTAACAAGATTGTGATAATTCTTGCTTTGTTCAATAAAAAAATTAATCCAATTCCAACTAAGAAAAAACCTATAAAAAGCATTATTCCTAAGATATTTATGAGCTTAGAATAGCTTTGTAACAAAACAAGTGAAGAAACTGCAATTAGGAAAACAAAAAAGATTATTATTTTAAGACTAAAAGGTTTTTTTATAGAAAGATTTTCCATTAATCCTTTTTTTGGAGTTATAGATTTTTTTTCTTTTTCTTTCTCTAAACAAGCAAAGCATACAGACTTATCATCTATTTCAACATAGTCTCCTTGAACAACAGTTATTCCGCATTTTGAACAATTAACCATTAATCTTATTCTCGCTTTATGTTCTTTATAAATTTTTTTATTTGTTTTTTTGAGTAGTTATTTTAAAATCCAAACAGACCCGATATTTTCCAGGGCTGTATTGTCCACATTTTACAAAATTTAACACTTTGTATTTCACATTGTTTTTGTCGCAAGCAGTTTTCACTTTTTCTTCGCATTTGTCAAATTCTGTTTCATGCAAGAAGTCATAAAAATGAATTATTGTGCCTTTCTTTACAACCTTTAATGCAGTTGGTAAAAAATCTTCTGCAGATTTTGGAAGCGGCATTAAAATTCTGTCAAACTTTCTGTGTGAATGTTCAATTTTTAAATAGCTATGTACCATTTCTTTTGGTTTTTTCTCATTTTTGCTACAAACTTCTGTAACACCAAAATTGACATAAGGAAGCACTTTTGAAAAATCAATATAACCAGTTCCAATTTCACACGAATGGGTTTTGTAATCATGATCATTCAAGTGAAAATATGTGTTGAAGTGTTTTCTTATTTTTTTAATATGATTTTCTATTTTTGCATTGTCTTGATAAGTAATGAATAAATGACAAGTATCAATACACATATTTTTTATTCCGGCTTTTTTTCCTATTCGAATAATATTGTTCGCTTTAGTGAATAACCCAAAAGTCACATTTTCAAAATAGAAATAATCAAACCAAGGTTCTAATAGTTTAATGTGTTCAACAAGCATTTCTTCATCTTCTGCGACACCTATGTTTTGAGTTGGATGAATTATTGCTTTAAGGTGATATTTCTTGCAAAGACCACCAAGAGTTTTAAACATTTGAAGTTCTGTTTTAATATCTTTTTGTCCTAAAGAATAATTTTTTCCGTTATGTTTAAAGAGCATGTGTAAAACTACTTGTATTCCTTTTGATTGTAATTTCTGAATTGTTTTTTCGAGTTTTTCTCTTTTTTTATTTTCAAATAAATCATCATCAAAGAGATGAAACTCCATTAAAACAGGATGATGTACAAGCCTTTTTTGCATTTCATCATCTTTATCTGCAGACTTCAAACCCACAAGATAATGAAATATTTTTGGAACAACCTTTTTTACGTCACCATTAACATTTATAACATTATGAAGTTTATTGAGTTTCACGTTTTCATCTGCGTATTTATGTCCAAGAGGATTTATTTCAATTCCAAATACGTTTCTTGCAAGAGTGTTTTTTGATAAAACACAAGTGTAAGGTCCACATCCGGAAAACATAACAAGAATATCTTCACCTTCTTTTACTTGTTTTGCAATTCTTTTTCTCTCACTTGAAAGTCTAGCACTAAAATAAACCTTTTCAACATCAACTTTTATTTTAACACCATTTTCTTTATGAATTGTTTCTTTAGTGTTTTCTCCTGCAAGAAATTTCAGTTTTTGAGTTCTAAAAATCCCTTTATGTTGTCCAACTTTTTTTAAAATAGTTTTTAAATTCTTATTGGATTTTAGAAGTGTTTTCGTAATTAATTCTTCTTTTTTTTCAAGGATTTCTGGAATCTCTAAAATAGCAATAGTTCCAACCACATCATGAGCAGTTATTAGTTTTGAAAACTCATTTTTTGTTAAAGATTTTTTTAACAAATCAATCCATGAGTTTTTGTCTTTTTTTATGAAGTTTTTTTTTACAAATTCAACTTCTTCAAATTCAAACTTTTTTTTAACAGGAAAAATAATGTGCGTTTCATTGTTTATAGGTTTATAATCAAAATCTAAAAGATTTTTTTTTAAAATGAATCTTTTTAATTTCTCGGCTTTTTTTAATGATATTTTTGCTCCAATCATTTTAGTGTTATATTAGTATAAAAACTGCCCCCCAAAGCATTATAATACAGGAAAGAACTTTTATTAAAAGATTTTTTTCATGAAAAAGTTTTCCACCGATGATAGTTGTAAATAAATTAGATGTTCTTTTAATTGGAATAATTAATGAAATTGCAGCTCCGGGAATAGATACTGCCAGCAAGTAAAATATATGTCCGAAAAATGCGAAAACAGCAGTTATTGTCAAGAGTCGAAAATCTTTTTTTAAATCACCTATGATTTCTCCAAATCCATGTTGATAGGTTTCGAGTGCAACAAAATTTATCATCTTAAATATTGTTAATAAGAAAAAGTAACTTAAAAAATTGGTGTAATTTGAAACTATGAATTTATCGAGGGTTGCCGTAATACTAAAAATAATCATTGCAAAAAACAAAAAATGTATTATTTTTGATTTTAAAAAAATTCTTATTGGTTCAAAAAAGCCTTTATTATTAACACCCACTTCTAAAGAATATGTTCCCAATACTAAGAGAAACACACCAAAATATTGTCGGGGACTTGGAACCTCTCCTAGAATAAAAAATGCTATTATTAAAAGAAATAATGGGCTCATATTCATAAGTGGTGCTATTGTTGAAACCTCTCCATGTCGTAAGCTTTTAAGATAAAATAAAACCCCTGCTGTAGTTATAAGTGATGTGAAATACACCAAAATAAAAACACTCCAATGAAGCTTTAAATTAATAAATGGAATTAGAAAAAGACAGAGAAAAAACATTATAACTCCTCTACTTGCAGAAAATTCTAATGCGTGTTCGTGCGTTAATATTTTTTTATTAAATATTGATAGTACTGCTGTGAACACCGCTGAAACTAAAACATATATGAACCACTCCACTTGTTTTTACCTCTTAAAAAAAATCCCCTAAACCCTTTTGAGTTTTATCCGGTCTCCCTTTTAATAATTTATTCATAGTACTTTCAATTCTTTCAAGTCCAAAGTCATGTTTATGCACTAACAAATCAACAACTGCATCTTTATCAGGCGTTTGCCATTCTAACAAATAATCATCAGTTGTTTTCATATGTTTTATGGTGTAAAAAACTTCAGTCCAGGGAATATCAAAATATTTATCCCATTCTACTTCTTCAAAAATTTCATCATAGTTATTTCCATGAAGTTTTACGAGTCCTAAGGCTTTTTTTGGACCAATTCCTTTTACTCCGCCAATATTGTAGTCTGTTCCTGAAAGCAAAGCAATAATTATTAGTTGCTCCTGTGTTATGCCAAGGTTGTTCAGTGTTTCAGCAAGGTTTATTATTTCAGGATTTATGGTTCTGTAAGTTAATTGGTTTGTGGCTTTTCTTTTACCAGATATTGTTAAGTTCTTAATAATCCTTGAAGCTTTGAATAATAATGCATCCGCGTCTTGACTAACAATTGCATAGCAATCCCCTTTTTCCACCATATATGACGCTTGAGCTTCTCCTTCGCTTGGAGCGTTTACAACAACGATTCCTAAAGCTTTCAAAAGTTTTTTTGCTTCCACTATCATTTCAGTAGTCAAAACAGATGTTCTAGAGGCATATTTATTCATTGATTCAATATCTTCTGCTTGTTTTGCTTCTTCATATTTGTCTTTTGCTTCAATCTTTAGTTTTTTTCTTCTCTCACGTTCTTTTGTTTTTAAATCAGGGACAATCCCGTCAAAAACAAAGGCCAATTTTACACCTTCAAGCATTAGTTTTGTAACCCTGCTAAAAAGACCCGTTAAGTGACTTGTAACTTGTCCTTTTGAATCTGTTAAAAGAGAACCATCTCTTTGTCTGATTGTTGATAAAAACTGATAAAGCATATTAAATGCATCTACAGCGAGAGTTTTCCCTTTTAAATCTTGAATAGAAATTTCTTTTGATGTTATTAGACTTGTTATTGGCGTGCCCATTTTTTTAGATTTGTTTTACTATTAATCCTTTAAAATCCTTTTCAAGTTTTTCCATTGCTTTTGTTGTAACTTCACCTGTTGTTATGAATAGAATGGGTGATTTTTTCATTTGACCTTGAATGTATGCGGAGCTTAGGTCTCCATCACCACATTTTTTCTTGTTTTTTGCCTTGCAAAAATATTCAACTTTTCCTAAACTAGTTGGTATTTGAAGTAGTAGTTCAATATCACTATTTTTTCGAATGATATTGGTTTCTAAGATGACAATATTTTTTTCATCAAAATATCTTGTTAACTTTTTATAGAAAAAATCATTAATTTCGTTTGTTTTTTGTGTTTCTTTAACAACTGTTTTCTCTTCTTGTTTTTCACTTTCTTCTGGAACTTGTTTTGGTCTTTCTTTTTCTTCATGTTTTATGTCTTTTTCGCTTGAGAAAAAACCCCTAATTCTTCTTTCAACTTCATCTTTTTGGGAAAGATACCATTTCCAAAAAACCTCTTTTTCACCTTTAACATTTACTTCTAAGGGTTTTGCAAAGTCTTTTATTTGTCTTAAACCAACTCTTGTAAGCAGGTCTTGATCTTTATCACGTAGAACAATTTTTTGTCTTAACAAATCAAATGTGCGTTGATCTTTTTCATTAAGATGTTTTTTAAGTTCTAAAAGCTTATATTCTTGTCCTGATGTATAATATGCGGGCGTTCCGCCTATTTTGGTGTGAGAAATTTTTATTAGTTTATCAGTTGAAAGTTCTGAAAGAATAGCACTTATAAGAAATGTGTCTCCTCCGATAATTTTCTTAATATCATTCGGTATAACAGGACCTTTATCCTTTACTATTTTTAGAATTTCTTCTTTTAAAGCCATATATTATGTTTTTAGTATTGCAATGTTTTAAAAAGTTTCGTTTAAGGTCTAAGCCACTTGATTTCCCAGTAAGTAACATCACCCTCATCATCAACAACACCCATCATCAATCTTTTTTTTGTTGAATGTGCAACCCTGTTTTTTGCAGCAAATTCATACCAAGTCAAAGTTGATCCTTCATGAACAGGATAAATAATCCACCGTGCATGATCTTCACCAGGTTTTATACCTCTATCATAAACTCTGAAATCAGCTCCAAACTTAAGAGCTGTTTTTACAACGTATCCTCTTGTTCTCATATCTTTAAAAACACAATATCTTATCCAAAAGTTAGGTTCGATTTTATTTGCTCTTTTTAAGAAACCTTGAAAATTCATTTCTTTGTTTCTGCCGTCTAAAATTAGCATTTTTCCTTTGTCCATCAGGTAGAGTGCTTCTTGAAGTGATAATTGGACTTTTCCATCGTCAAGAATTTTTCCGTAACAACTTTGGTTAAAAAGTTCTCTTGCAGAATCATTATCTTCTGTAATAACTCTTTCTCGGGCAAAAAAAGCCTTTGGTTTTTCTTTTTTTGACTCTTCCTTTTTAATTATGTTAGGTGCTTTTTTCTCTTTTTTTTTATCTGCAACAATCTTAACAGCGGTTTTTGTTTTCTTATTTATTATTGTTTTTGTTGATGTCTTTTTAGGCATGTACTTCCTAAACAAGGGTTTATTTATATACTTTTCTCATGCAAACCCTTATAAACTATTATTCTTTCTTAAAGGGCATGGAATTAGTTTTTTTAGGCACCAGTTGTATGGTTCCGACAAAAGAAAGAAATGTACAAGGTATTTTTCTTAGTTATAAAAATGAAGGAATTTTAATTGATTGCGGAGAAGGAACTCAAAGACAGATGAATATTGCCGGAATAAACCGAAATAAGGTTACAAAAATTCTCATTAGTCATTGGCATGGTGATCATGTTGCTGGTTTAATTGGACTAATACAAACAATGGGAAATACTGATAATCCTTCCACACTTGAAGTTTATGGTCCAAAAGGAACAAAAGAAAAAATGAATCATATCTTGAATACTTGTGATTTTGATTTGAGAATTGATCTACAAATTTTTGAATTAGATCCCAAATCTGTTGAAGTATTTATTGACAAAAAAGATTATCAAATTGAATGTGCATATTTAGATCATACAACTCCTTGTTTAGGGTATTCATTTGTTGAGAAAGACAGGCGAAAAATAAATCTTTCAAAGATCAAAAGTCTAGGAATACCCGAAGGTCCTGTTCTTGGTAAAATACAGGAAGGAAAATCAATTGTTTTAAATGGAAAGAAAATAAGTCCTAATGATGTATCAAGAGTGGAAAAAGGGAAAAAAATAACATTCATATTAGACAGTGTTCTTTGTGAAAATTGTTATAGTCTTTCTGAAAATGCAGACATTTTGATCTCTGAAGCTTGTTATCTTCCAGATCTTCAAGAAAAAGCTGATTTTTACAAGCACATGACAACAAAGCAAGCAGCTCTTATTGCAAGTAAGTCAGGAGTAAAAAAACTCATTTTAACTCATTTTTCACAAAGGTATAAAACTGTTGAAAAGTTAGAAAAAGATGCAAAAGATTATTTTGAAGATTCTATTTGTGCTTACGACTTTATGAAGATAAAACTTTAATTTTATGTACAGTTTTTTTCTATCTTGAAGCAAGTTTTATATCTTCTGACTTTATGGTTTTTCTTCCTGCGTGCATTGCAAGTTTTAGAGCGGATTCAGATATTTCAAGCCCTACATCTTCAAGAAATTCTCTAAGAGTTTCTTTTGCATCTTCAGAAACCCTTTTTGCACCAGCTTTTTTCATAAGTCGTTCCATTGCTGCAAGCGCAATAGTTTTTTTTGTAGCCATTATTGTTTCACCAAAGGTGTTCAAAATCTTATTATTTAAATTTTTATTGGAAAAACTTTTATATATTTAACTAGTTATCCTTTTTATGAGCATATCTCATAGTCGAAGAAAAAGCAAAGGCACAGCTGCTGAGAGAGAACTAATTCACAAGTTTTGGTCTGTTGGTTGGGCTGCTGTAAGGGTTGCAGGCTCTGGTTCGAGTCAGTTTCCAAGTCCTGATCTTCTCGTTGGAAATAACATTAGAAAGATAGCTTTGGAAGTAAAAGCAACAAAGGATGCTAAAAAATATTTTCCAAAAGAAGAAATAAACAACTTAAAATATTTTTCTGAAAAATTTGGTGCTGAGCCATGGGTTGTAATAAAATGGGACAGAGAACAATTCTTTTTTATAAGCCTTGATGATTTGGAAGAAACTGCAGCGTCATTTGTTGCAAGCCTTGATATGGCTAAAATTAAAGGTCTTTCTTTTGAAGATCTTACAACTTTTTAAGAATAAATTTATAAAATAACTTATTCAATTCTTTATATATGAGTTTAAAGTCAAATATTTGGAAGGTTTATTTATTTGAATTTTTTGTAAGTATGCATTTTATCAGTGCAGTTCTAATCCCTTTTTTTACTGAATGGGGTAATATTTCTTTTTCTAAAATAATGATTCTTCAATCATGGTTTATGCTTTGGATATTTATTTTTGAAATTCCTACAGGTGCGATTGCAGATTTTTTAGGAAGAAAAAAATCAATGATTATTGGAGCAGGGGCAAATGTTATTGCAGTATTGATTTATTCTATAACTCCAAACTATTTTCTATTTTTGATTGGTGAAATATTTTTTGCTTTGTCAGTTTCTTTAATATCAGGATCTAAAGAAGCATTAATATATGATACTTTAAAAAAGAATAATTTAACTAAAGATTCAAAAAGTGTTTTTGGTAGATCTGAAAGTTTTCATCTTACAGGAATTCTTGTAGGTGCACCTATTGGGAGTTTTATTGCTTTCTTTTTAGGAGTACGTTATCCTATGATGCTGATGTCCATACCTTTCATGATTGCTTTTGTCATAGGATTTACTTTTAAAGAACCAAAAATCCATTTAAAACAAGAAAAGAAAAATTATTTTGTTATCTTAAAGTCTGGCGTTAAATTTTTTTATAAACACAAAATCCTTAAAATTCTAGCATTAGATATGGTGGTTATATCTTCAATAGCATATCTCATGATTTGGCTTTATCAACCATTGCTTATGAGATCTGGTTGTTCTATGGCTTTATTTGGATTTGTTCATGCAGCTTTTGTTATAGGAGAAATAGTTGTTATGAATAATTATATTTTTTTAGAAAAATTATTTGGCTCAAAAAAAAGAGTTATCTTTTTAAGTTCAATAATCACTGGTTTAATGTTTATTCTTGCAGGATTAACAACTTTTTTACCTTTGGTTTTACTTGCAATAATTGTTTCGATGAGTTTTGGACTTACAAGAAGACCTCTTTTGATTAGTTATATGAATAAATATATTCCATCTCATAACAGGGCAACTGTTCTTTCCGCTATTTCTATGCTGAGAAGAATTTTAATCATTGTTTTTAATCCAATTATAGGTTTTTTTGTTGATAAATCCTTGAATTATGCATTGATAATTTTAGGTTTAATAGCAATAACTTTTGCTGTTTTTTCAAAGGTTGAAGAAGAACACTTGATAGATTAGTGTTTTATTACTTTAAGAATGATAAAACAGTCATTTTCTTAGTATATCTGTAAAAAACACGGCAGCAGCCATTTTTTTAGATGCAAGTTTTTTCCCTGTTTGGAAAGCAGCCATCGGATAATATTCTTTTCGGATTGCGTCTCTGTTATCAGGAATCGTTTCCAAAACTTTATATTTACTATCTTTATTGTACATAAGAAATGCGTGATATCCTTTCTTCTTTTTGTTCTCAAACTCTAATATAGTGTATCCTATTACAAAAACAACATCATCCCTAAACTCTTGGTTAGCTTCTGTCAGATTTAGGAATGCAGCATAAGTATATTTAGAATAATGGACACAAGAAGGATTGCTGGTTCCATGAAGGATTAACTTGTTTAACCAGGTTCCTTGTTCCAGACTGTTGACTGCAATATCATTTGCTATTGTTAGGCATTCTTCTAGATTTGTATAAGGAATTGTTTGAGAATTAAAATCATTAAATCTTTTTCTGGCTTTGCAGATTTTGTGTTCTAAGACCTGTCCAAGCAAATATTTGTTCATAAAACGTCAGAAATCAAAAGTTATATTTAAAAGTATATTTGATTTAATACATTTTGTGCAGGTTTGAAGCTATAAGCAATGTTTTCATCAAAATATCCACATCTTATATTTTCAATAGGGACGCCTGTTCTTTTGCTAAGCATTAAAGCATAGAAATATACTTGTGTTGCAGCATATTTTTCTTTCTGAGCGTTTGGTTTATAATCCCAAATCCATATTTTTTCATCGTCTTCTATTCGTAGTACATCAATATGTCCTGATAATGGTTGAGTTGTCTTAAAGATTTTTTCGAAATCATCGTATTCTTCTTTAAAAAGCCAGATGGGTATTTCCATGCTAATAGTATTCTTGTCAAATTGTAGCATAAACATTTGTACTTTAGAATGAGATGTTTTATATTGGGGCATGTTTTTTAGTCCTTGCATGCAGAGTGTACTAACTTCATGATTGAACTCTTCTTTTAAACTAACATTAATTGGAAATTTAAGAGCGCTGCTTCTTGGTCCTTCTTCAAAATGCTCACCAGGACAGTTTTCAAATGTTTTGTATAAGAAATCTTTTAGTTTTGTATGGTTATTTTTACATAGAACTCTTGCTTTTTCAGAGTGAATACGAAAATGGTAATACCAACCGTGCTTTAAAGATACATGTTTTATCATAAGTCATCGCTGCGAAGAATTCTTAATAAAAAAATAAAAAAAGTTATTTTGTTCTTTTCTTACTGCCTTTGATTAATTGCTTTTCTAGTGTTTCAATCTTTTCTTCTTCTTTTTCAATTTTAAATTCTTCTTTTAAAATATGTCTCGCAAGGCTTTCTATGTTTAAGTCCATTCTCGCAATTCTTCGCTCCATTAAGACAAGCACTCGAAGACTGTAAACTATCGCTGCTAGTGTTCCAATGATTATTGCCAGTATAACTGAATCTATCGCCATTTTTATGGTCACCTCTTTATTTTAAATACTATATCTCTTTTTCATATATATATTTTTCGTTGTTATCCCTAAGCGAAAGTTATATAAATATGAATGATTTTAATATTTTATAATAATTGGAAGGTGGTAGTATGCTTAAAATGAAAAAAATATCTGAAGCGTATGATATGCGTGTATTTACAGATACTGGTGACTATTTTGGAGATATTGAAGAAGCAATTCTTACCAACAGCAAAGTTTTTGGTTGGAGAGTTAAAGCCACTAAAAGTTCATTTTTAAACAAAGTTTTAGGTTCTGCAAAAGGAGTTATTGTTCCCCACCAACTTGTTAAAAGCATTGGCGACATAATGATTATTAGCAAGTCAGCAGTACCTGCTTACAGCTCAGAAGAATAAAGGCTTTTTCTTGTTATTTTTGTTGATTTTTAAGAAAATTATTAAAACATCATTTCATTGATAAAACTATGAAAAAATTTACAGCCTCAATATTTTTGTTGGCAATATTTTTATTTGCTCTTTTTTTAAGGCTTTTTTTTGCTTTTCAAAGTCCCGAATTTTCTTATGATTCTTATTTTGTTTTAAGGCAGGTGGAGCATATTAAGGAAACTGGGCGACCTATTTTTTCAGATTCTTTAAGTTTTGGTGGGCGAGTCTTTATCTTTCCCCCGCTATTTTATTATATTCTTTCACTTTTTAGTTTTGTTTTTAGTGTTGAATATGTTGTGAAGATTTTACCGAATGTTTTTTATTCACTCTCAATTTTTGCAGTTTATCTTCTTTCATTTCACATTACAAAAAAAAGGGTAATTTCTCTTCTTGCAGCTTTTTCTTCAGCTTTTATCCCAATATATTTTTTGAACCTAAATAACGTTTCTGTCTATTCTCTAGTTTTACCTTTGTTTTTGTTCATAATATATTGTGTTTTGAAATCAGAGGATAAGAATTATCTTAATCTTTCTTTATTTCTTTTAATTTTGCTTGTTTTAACCCATTCTTCATCTTTTTTTTTAATATTTGGTTTTTTACTGTTTTTGTTT
>Ga0180007_10002971_pt1 | contig 19502 bp, 10 predicted proteins | sample MM_PC_MetaG_FD_121122 | JGI IMG/M metagenome (GOLD analysis project Ga0180007, IMG submission 121122) | Groundwater microbial communities from the Aspo Hard Rock Laboratory (HRL) deep subsurface site, Sweden - MM_PC_MetaG | ecosystem: Environmental > Aquatic > Deep subsurface > Groundwater... | reverse complement strand
GGTAATTCCTCAGGAGTTAATGATTCAAGATACCCTAAAATATCCTCTTCCAGAGAGGCCTTAGCAGACTCTAAGGTTTCTCCCCGGTCGCATAAGTTTAACTCAAGACATACAGCAATATAGTGGTCTTTTTCAGGTCGCACATAACAACGTAAAACCGATGGATACTTTCGCATTAAAGGCCTCTTTCTATTTCAAAAGAAAGATATATTATATCCTGTAGAAATGGTTAAGTCAAGAAAAATTTTCGAAATTTATTCCTGTTGAGACAACCAGGATTGGAGGCTCTTTTGTAGATGCCCGGGCAAGTGGTGCAGAAGAATACAGGCGGTGGCAAATTACACCAGAGGAGGTAAGCCTGATTGACATTCGTTCTGAAAAGACCCAAGCTCTTCTGCTCTCCACAATAACTTAGCTAACCTCTATCTCGTAAAGAGAGACTTCAGGGAGGCAAGGAGATATTACAAGATGGCCTTACTTAGTGAAGAAGATGAAGTAGGAGTAATGCTTAATCTGGGAACGGCCTCTCTTCTTGAAGAAAATGATGAGAAGGCCTTAAGCTACTTTGAGCAGGCAGCCACCCTTTCTTCTGTTGGCCAGATGTATGAGAAATTATGTCTTAGTGTAGCCGAAGAAGAGCTTAAAGGATCAGATACTAAAGAGCGGCTTATGGGAAGGATTAAGAGATTGGTCAAAGTAGTGGCCAAAAGAACAGAGGGGACACCAGTTCCAGAAGAGAGTGGATTAAAGGGAGCAGAGGAGAAGGCTGATTTCTTTGACCTTCTTTATTGGAAGGAGTAGCTGATAAAGTAACAAGGGGACAATGGGACAAGTTTCTTGTCAATTTGTGTCCCAACAAGAGTTGAGGAGGTATCTTATGAAAAGGAATATCTTTTTCCTAATTCTCAAGTTGTGTATAGCATGGATTTACATTTCGTCTGCCTACGGAGCGGATCAAGGTGGGATACGTCCTGGGGAAACCTTTCTGAAGATCCCTGGGAGCATCAATTTACAAGAAGACCTGTGGATGAGCAGGGAGGTTTTTCTATCCAAGTTATCTCCCAAAGAGTGGTGGCTATTAGGGCTTTCATCTGGAGCAAGAAGGTTACATAGTCCAACAAGGAAACTTGCCAAGAGCCCTGCTTTTGCTCCAGCAGACAGTACTATTACAGGAAGAGTTACCCAGGATGGAGTTGGTGTGCCTGATGTTCGCATCTGGTGTCGAAATGAGGAACTTGGGGAAGATTTGCCTGAAGCAGCAACAGATGGTGATGGATATTATACCTTGAATGTAGCCAGTGGATATGATTATCATATTGGAGTAGAGGTAAATGATGTACCTTCCGGTTATACCTCTTTGCCTGGGGATTATTGGGCTGTACCACCTGGAGCAACCGGGAATGACTTTGAATTTGTTTCCACAGACAGTACTATCACCGGGCGGGTCACCAAAGATGGAGTTGGTGTGTCTGATGTTCGCATCCATATCCACTGTTGGAGCGAGAGGTTTGGAAATTTAGCCGGGGCAAAGACAGATGCCGATGGATATTATACTCTGGATGTCTTTAGTGGATATGACTACAATATCATTGAAGTAGAGGATGAAGATATACCTTATGGCTATGTCTCTTTGCTTAGATATTATGAGAATGTCCCGGCCGGAGCAACTGGAAAGGACTTTGAATTCGTTACCACAGATAGCACCATCACTGGCCAAGTCACTAAAGGTGGAGTTGGTATTCCGGATGTTGACATCCACTGTTGGAGTGAGCTTGGAATACCCGGAGCAAAGACAGATGCTGATGGTAATTATATCCTAAATATACTAAGTGGGTACGATTACTATATTAGTGTAGATGAGAATGACATACCTCAAGGCTATGCCTCTTTGCCTGGATATCATTCTGAGATACCGGCTGGATCAACTGGTAAGGATTTTGATTTTACTCCCACAGACAGCACTATCACTGGCCGAGTGATCAAAGATGGAATTGGCGAGTCTAATGTTCGCATTTATGTTGACTGCTGGAGTGAAAATATTGGAATGCCCGGGACAAAGACAGACTCTAATGGAAATTATACCCTGAATGTGCTCAGTGGATATAATTACTACATTGGGGTAAGCACGTCTGAAGGTTATGCCTGTTTACCTGGATACTATTATGATGTGCCGGCTGGAGCAGTTAACAAAGACTTCGAGTTCCTTCCCTTAGACAACACTATCACTGGACGAGTGACCAAAAATGGAATTGGTGAGCCTGATGTTTATATCTCCATCTGGTCCAATGATGTTAGGGGTTTGCGTGGGACATCGACAGATTCTAATGGAGACTACACCCTGGATGTGCTCAGCGGGTATGATTACCATATTAGTCTGTATGGGAATGACATACCTCAGAGCTATGTCTCTTCGCCTGGAAGCTATGAGAATGTGCCTGATGGAGCAGATGACAAAGACTTTGAATTTACTCCCGCAAATAGCACCATCACTGGCCAGGTCACTAAAGATGGAGTTGGCATACCTGATGTTCGCATTTATGTCTCGTGCCGAAGTGGGAATCTTGGAGTTCCCGGGACAAGGACGGACTCCAATGGAAATTACACCTTAGAGGTAATGAGTGGGTATGATTATTATGTTGGCGTAAGCTGGGAAGACAGGCCCGAAGGTTACATTTCTTTACCTAACTATTATGATCATGTCCCGGCCGGAGCAACTGGCAAGGACTTTGAGTTCATTCCCACAGACAGCGCTATCACTGGCCAGGTGACCAAAGATGGATTTGGTGAGCCAGATGTTTATATCCAGTGTGAAAATGACACGCTTGGATATCTACCTGGAGCAACGACAGACGCTAATGGACATTATACCATAGAAGTAGCCAGTGACTATAGTTACGAAGTTAAAATGTCAACTTACAATCTTCCACAAGGGTATTTACCCAAGCCTCCATATTACAAGGATGTTCCTCATAATTCCACCAATATTAACTTTGAACTCATCCCGGCCACGGCCACTATCAGTGGCGAGATCATCGATGGTGATGGAGGACTCATCTCAGATGGGGTAAGGATCGTCGCTGATGAATCGGCTACTGGATGGCATGTAGAAACTAAAACCGGTAGTCCCAAGACAAATAGTCCTTATGCCTTGGATGTCTGTGCTGGAGTCTGGATGGTAAGACTTAATGCCCTCGTTGACCATGACCCTCCGTATTATGTTGTCCCTCATGATAAAGAGGTTGAGGTAAAAGAAGGTGAAAGCATCACCGAAATAGACTTTACCTGTTATCTGGCCACTTCCACCATTACAGGCCATGTAGGATACGAAGACGGCACAGATGCAACTGGTATTAGTATTCATGCCCGCTCCCGTTCTGATACCTACCCCGAAGAAGTCAAGACACATACCAATACAGATGGAGAAGGAAATTACACCTTGCATGTATCTGATAGTGAGTGGGAGTTTAATGTTTCCCACGACCATATTCCTGATGATTATGTGGTCTTTCCTGCATACTATAGAAATATCCTGGAAGGGTCAAGCGGAAAGGACTTTACCTTTGTTCCAGCCAACAGCACTATTAAAGGCCGAGTTACTAAAGATGGCGTTGGTGTTCCTAAATTTACAATCCATAGCAACAGTGCAGGAGACACATATGCGGCCAGGACAAGGACAGATGAGGGAGGGTATTATGTTCTGGATGTCAAAGATGGTATCAACTGGAATATCTGGGCTGCCTGGCCTATCCCCCCAGGTTATGTTAGGTCTCCTGGATCATACAATGATATCCCGGCAGATTCAACCAATATAGATTTTGAGATCGTTCCTGGTAAGCAGATAATCGGAACAGTCAGGGATAATTTAGGCGTTCCTGTGTCAAATGTCTGGGTCAATGCCGGAAGCTGGTGGGGTAAGACTGATGAATCGGGAAATTATTCTATTATTGTGCCAGAAGGAACCTGGACAGTCCAGACCTCAAAGGCAAGTTACACAACTGAACCTCAATTCACTAATCCAGTCACCATCAGCGGCAGCGATGCCACCGACATAAACTTCATTCTCACTTCCCACCTAATAGCCGATATTTCAGTCTCCCACGACTTTGGCGAGGTAAACATAGGAGACACATCCCCGGTCCATACCTTTATTATCTCCAACACAGGTAATGCAGACCTTGAGATACACACAATCACCCTTACAGGCGAAGATAGCTCTGAGTTCAGTATCCAGGACGACAACTGCCAAGGACAGACATTATTTCCCTCAGAGACCTGCCTGATTGATGTAGTCTTTTCCCCTCTTTCAGTCGGTCCAAAGAGTGCCAACCTCTCCATCTCATCCAATGATCCTGATACACCGACATCTAATCTGTTATTAAGTGGAAGAGGGGTTATATTCCCGGCCATTGGTCTTGACCCAACCACCCTGAACTTTTATGCTCAGGTCGGCGGGGCAAGCCCGCATCCCAAGACCTTTAAGATAACCAACATCAGTAGTGGGAACCTGAATTGGATGGCTTCTAAGGAGGCTACCTGGTTATCCCTTTCAGACACTTGTGGAACTAACGATGCGACGGTGAATGTCTCGGTAGATATCAACAGTCTCTCTTCCGGTGAACAGACAGCCTCTATCATCGTAAGTGACCCGGCAGCCAGCAACTCACCGCAGAAAGTAACAGTCAGATTCACCATTATTGCCAGTGATGAGTCACTGCCTATCATTGACCTGACCCGGACCAGTTTAGTCTTTCATGCTACAGTTAACGGGGAAGCTCCTACACCTCAGACCTTTAAAATAACCAATATCGGTGGAGCAAGTCTGAATTGGACGGCCTCAGCCCCTGATACTGCTCCCTGGCTCTCCTTCTTGCCTGCCTCCGGAACTGATGGTGGAGAGGTAACTGCTTCAATAGACATCAACGGCCTGCCTGTGGGTATATATTCGGCTCCTATGACCATAGATGACCCAGCAGCCATTAATTCTCCCCAAAGGGTAGAGGTTACAGTTGTAATTACCGATGGTTCATTACCTATCATCGGTTTAAGCCGAAGGAGCCTGGACTTTTATGCCCGGGCCGAAATGACAGACCCACCTTCTCAAACGGTGACCATAACCAACATTGGTGGAGACACCCTGGATTGGATAGCCTCAGCCAATGCTGACTGGCTATCCCTCTCATTTGATGATGCGGTGCTGATCGTCTCAATAGACATCAGTGGCCTGCCTGTGGGCATATACCCGGGCAGTATCACCATAAGTGACTCAAGGGCCATTAATTCACCCCAGGAGATAGGGGTCACACTTCACATAGATGAGAGACCAGAGGTCTCTATCTTCAACTATCCAAATCCAGTTAGGGCTAAAGACAGATTTACCACCTTTAAGTTTTATTGCGAGAGTCCTGAAGCTGCCACAATCGATATCTATGATCTTGGCTATGAATTGGTCGAGACCTTAACCGGGTATGACCAGGGCCCCGCCTTTGATGGTTATTGCAAAAAGGAGTGGGACATTACCCATAATATCCTGCGGGGAGTTTATCTCTATGTCTTTAAGTGTAATGGAGGAAAGACCATTGTCAAGAAGGTGATGGTGGTGAAGTAAGTAGTCAGTAGCTCGGAGCAAGGAGCCTGGAGCCTGGAGGAGAGAAACTCCGTGCTCCGTGCTCAAATCTCAGTGCTACTCAGTAGACAGGAAATCAGCGTTAGAAGGAGGCAAAAATGTATAGCGCAAGAAGGCTTAGAATCTTTATTATCATAGGACTCTTATTGGGTCTTTGTCAGCCGACATCTGCTGAGTCAGGAAAGCCGGGGACTTCGTTTCTAAAACATGGGGTTGGGGCCAGGGCCCTGGGTATGGGAGGTGCCTTTGTGGGACTGGCTGATGATTCTATCGCCCTCTATTGGAATCCGGCCGGCACAAGCCTTTTGGACCAAAAGGAGGTCTTCCTTGCCCAAGATAGCCTGAGTCAGGATATTAATCAGACCTTCTTAGGTCTGGTCTATCCCTCTAAGGGAAGAAGCATGGGCTTGGCCCTTAACTACATGAGGGTTGGCGGTATTGAGGGCAGAGAAGATGAGGACAGCCCTGCCTCTGATCTTGAGGCTTCCTTCTTAAGTCTTATCCTTAACTACTCCCGGAAGGTTGGCTCTAACTTAAAGGTAGGTGTTAATGGGAAGGTTATCAGAGATAATTTAGAAGGTGATAAAGAGACAGGCTTTGCCTTTGATCTGGGCCTGCTCTATTTTTACGGCAATCTCGGCCTTGGGCTAAACCTTAACAATTTTGGTTTAACGCTTGGCAAAGACGAGATACCAAGAGAGATAAAGGCAGGTCTCTCCTATCGACTGTTCAATAACAGATTGATCTTAGGGGTCTCCGGATGGAAAGGCCACCTTCAGTTAGGCACAGAGTATTGGTTCTTTAATAAATTTGCCATGAGGGCCGGTTTTGAGAATAATGAAGATAGGGATAAGTTAGGTAAAAATACAGGCTTTAGTTTAGGCCTGGGTGCAAAGTTCAGCCGGAATTACAGGTTGGATTATGCCTGGCTTCCTTACGGAGATCTGGGCAATACCCATCATCTAAGCATGGGGGCTAACTTTGGGTCACAGACTCCTGATCTAAGCATTGAGGATATCCAAATAGGCAATATTTTTCCCTCCAAGCGTGAGCATTACACCAATAATCCAATTGGAAGACTCATCTTAAAGAACAACACCCCTGAGGACTTCAGTAATGTCAAGGTCCAGATTAACATCCCCGAATTTATGAACCTGCCTGGCGATATTGAGGTGGGCGAGATACTGGCCAGGCAGAGCAAGGAGGTTCTCCTTAAGGTTACCCTTGATAGTGCCCGGCTATTAGAGATAGATGAGAATACATCTGCGCAGGCAGAGATTAAGGCTATTTACTATGAAGAGGGCAAACAAAAGGAGACGCCCCTGACCGAATCGGTCGTCTTCCTTGACAGAAACGCCATTGACTGGGATAACCCGGCCTCAGTGGCTGCCTTTGTTACTTCCAAGGATAAGGTAGTAAAGAGCTTCACAAGAGAGGTCCTGGGTTCTGTCCGGATAGAAGAGACAGCCCTGCCGATAAGGGTCTTGCAGGCAGCGGCCATCTTTGAGGCCCTGGGCCTGCTTCCTTTAAAGTATATCTCTGACCCGGCCAGTTACTCAAGAGGGAAGGTCTTTGACTATGTCCAGTATCCATCCGAGACATTGGAGAATAAGAGTGGAGACTGTGATGACTTTGCCGTTCTTTATGCCTCCCTGTTAGAGAGTATTGGCATCCGGACAAAGCTGGCCAACACCACCAACCATCTCTTCCTGCTCTTTGACTGCGGGATAACCAAGAAGAACTCTTATCTGGTTAGCCTTAGAGAGGAGGACTTTGTCTTAATCGAAGATAGGATCTTTATCCCTGTTGAGACAACCAGGGTTGACGCCTCTTTTATGGAGGCCTGGGTTACCGGGGCAAGGGAGTATGAGCGGTGGCAATTTACACCAGAGGAGATAGGCCTGATCGATCTTCATTCTGCCTGGCAGATCTATCCTCCAATGGACCTTCCTGTCAAGGAGAGAGAGATCAAGATTCCGGAGGCCGACCGGCTTTTGGCCAGGCTCACAGAGGACGATGAGGAGTTTAAGGCTAAGCAAGAATCCGATTATAGCCAGGTCTTATCAGAGCTTGAGCAAGGGCCTGCTACCTTCGATAGCTACAATCGGACAGGAATACTCCATGCCTACATGAGAAGGCATGAGCAGGCAAAGAAGGCTTTCTTAGAGGGCTTAGCTCAAGATGTTACCTCTGCTGCCCTCTACAATAACTTAGGCAATATCTATCTCTTAGAGGAAGACTTTACAGAGGCCAGGTGGAACTACAAGATGGCCCTGAGCCACCAGGAGAATGAGCCAGGGATCTTGCTTAATTTAGGCCTGGTCTCCTTTCTTGAGGAAGACGATGAAAAGGCCTTAGAGCATTTTGAACAAGTGGCCGTGCTTTCTTCACTTGATGAGATATATCATAAATTAGGCCTTAGTGTGGCCAAGGAAGAGCTTCAGGCCCCGGACGCCAAAGAGCGGCTTATCGGAAAGATTAGAAGGCTGCTTAAGATAGCAGTTGAAAGGGCAGAGGGATTGCCCCGGGTTCCAGAGGGACTGAAAGGGGCAGAAGAGAGTGTTGACTTTTTAACCCTTCTTTATTGGAAGGAGTAGTAATCTCTCGCAAAGCCACAAGGTGTGTTAATAGACCGTATGGGGGCGGCACTTGTTCCTTGCCGGGAATTGGGGTTGGCTGGTGGTGGGCATATGATTTCGCTTTTCCAGGGGCAGAGTAAAAAATTTACGGGGAGGTGAGAAAAATGGGGAATTGACTCGATAATTATAAATAAGGGAAAGAGAAAATCTACAAATAAGGAGGGTAAGACGATGTTTAGAAAAGTTATCTTAACATTTTCCCTGGTGTTTCTTTTGGGCCTTTTGATTGAAGGCCTGCAGACAAGGGCAGTAGCCCAGGAGGAGTTTAAGAACAGAGAGGAGATAATGAGGGCCTTATCTCCTGCATCTGAGACAGAAATAGAGAAGATGAAGGCTGAGGAAAAGCCCAAGCCAGAGAAGCCACGACTTCCTCTGGCTATCCAGTTTTATATCAACAGCGCTAAGTTCCACCATGATTCTATTTTGCAGCTTCAGGCCTTAGGAGAGGCACTTAGCAGCAAAGAGCTCAGGCGATTTGGGTTTCTTGTAGAAGGCCATACCTGTAGCTTAGGAAGTGAGGCATATAATAAGTATCTTTCCAGGAAGAGAGCAGAGGCTGTAAGTAGTTATCTGGCAAAAAACTACGGTCTATCTCCTAAACAGCTTGAGGTGGTTGGGTATGGAGAAGAGAAACCCAGATACTCTAATAAGACTGAGTGGGGCAGGGTCAGAAATCGGCGGGTGGAGATTGTCCGGCTCGGACACTTTCCAGTTTCACCTACGGTTTCTCTAAATGTAGATTTTAAATATAAACGATATGGCGAGACAAGAGAGCTCAGAGATGGGACAACTCTTTTCTCGGGAGATATCTATTCTGTCTCCTTTATGCCCCACGAGGACTGCCATGTCTATGTTTGTCAGTACCAGTCCGATTCGCCAGAAAATTGGCAGCAACTCTTCCCTAAGGAGAACTACACTAAGGAGACAAATCCAGTAAAGGCCAACAAATTTTACCGCATCCCGGACATTGGGGAAGGATGGTTAGAGTTGGATAAAAACACGGGTGAAGAGAAGATTGTGGTGATAGCCCATGAAGCCCCCCTTACTAAAGAACAGATAGAACTTGTATTGATGCCGTCTAAGCCCTCCAGGTCCTCTACTGCCGAAGGAGAGAAAGAAGTAGAGATCGAGATGATGGGGGTTGACCGGACAGGCAAACCTCTTATTACAGACAAAGGTCCTGGGAAGAGGCCTGATCCGGTTAGAGACGATCTTCCTCCTAACCTCTTTATTGAAAGCCTCAGGTTTAACCACAGATAATCTTAGGAATATTTTCAGATGAAGGTTCAAAGGCTAATAGCCTCTACTTTATTTATTCTTATTATGCTCTTTGGAATCTCCAGCCTTTCTGCCCAAAATCAGGAGAAGGCAAGGGAGTTATTCCGCAAGGGGGTAAGAGCAGAAAGTCTCAGCGAGAAAGAGTCTTACTACATTCAGGCCTTAGAGTTATGGCCGGTTTATCCTGAGGCCCATAATAACTTAGCTGATGTTTATGAGAAACAGGGAGACTACCGGCAGGCCATCCGGGAGTATAATTTGGCCATTACCTTTGCTCCTGGATTTAGCGTTCCCTGGTTTGGGCTGGGAGATACATATTTTTATTTAGGCAAATATGGGAAGGCTCAGGATGTATATGAAAAGGGCCTGGAGATTGAGCCCGAAAGTGAGCTTTCGCTTGAGAAAAGAAGAATGACCAGGGCCATTACTACCAGCATACCCTTTGACTTTGACTCGGACAAACTGCCCCTACAGACAGTTTCCAGGCTAAAGGAAATTGGCTGGGCATTTTCAACAGAAGAGTTATCAACTCTTAGCTTTGAGATCCATGGCCATACAGATAGTAAAGGGTCTTCAGAGTACAACCGAAGGCTTTCCGTTCAAAGAGCTCAAAGGGTGAAGAGATTCCTCTTGGACGAATTCAATATACCTGCCAACAGGCTGATAGTGAAAGGCCATGGCGAGAACAGACCTATTGCCCTTAATGATACCCCAGAGGGCAGGGCCATGAATAGAAGAGTAGAATTCCAGAAAGCCAGGAGCCAGGAAATAGAGGAGGAGTAAGATGGAGAACGGATCTAAAAATCATATTGCCTTTGGCCTTTTTATGGCCTTCTTCTTGTTTCAATTGATTGTCTGCCCATTTTCTCTAGCCAAGGTGTGCTCAGAACGATATGAGTACGATAAGGAGGGCAGGCTGATATGTAAGACTATGCCTGATGGAAGTGAGGCAAAGTATAAGTATAATGACCGGGGATGGCCAATAAAGATCAGCTATCCAAAGGGTTCGGTAAGTTTTGATTACGATGCCACAGGCAATAGAATCCGGATGAAGGATGATGCTGGAAGCATCCAGTATCACTATGATGCCTTTGATCGGCTTACTGAGGTGATTTCTAACCATGGCCATAAGAAGAAGATTGCCTACGAGTATGATCCTTGGGGGAGAGTTTCCGGTCTTAAGATTTTAGCTGGAAGTCGGGTTGAGCATGAGGTCAACTATGAGCATGATCTTTTGGGTAATCTCCTTAGCATAGATTATGGTCAGGGTCGGATTGAATACACCTATCATCCAGAAAAGGGTGAAGTTGTCCGCCTTCTGCCAAATGGGATAAAGACGACCTTCTCCTTTTCAGCCTTGGGTGAGTTGACTGCCCTTGCCCACAAGGATCGCTCAGGCAGACTAATTACTTCCTACCGTTATGAATACAATCCTCCAGGCAAGGTAGCTCGTGTAATTGAAGAAAATCAGGATGGCCGTAGAGTTACCAGACACGACTGGGACAGCCGGGGCTATCTTAAGACACTCCATCTTCCTGATGGGAATAGAATCCGTTATGAATACGATGTCATGGGTAATCGTATTTTGGAAGAAGGGCCAAATGGCACAATTCGTTATGAATATGACAACTTTGGAAGGCTTGCCCAGGCTGGGGATCTTAGATATGAATGGGATAGAAATGGGAATCTAATTTCTCAAATCCAGAAGCAGTCTAAGACAAAAATTAGATATGACGGAAGAAATTTGCCCACCCTGGTTAGAACTCCTGAGGCAACAATCCATTATGGTTGGGATGGTGATGGGAATATGATCTCAAGGGGTATGAGAAAAGAGATAACCCATTACTTGCCTAATCCATTGGCTCCACCTGGATTTACCTTAGCAGAATTTGACAAGACCGGCAAACTGACTACCACTTATTTATACGGTGATGTCTTGCTTGGTCAGCAGGATGTGAAGGGCAAGATGCAATTCTTCCTTGAAGATGGGTTTAATTCAATCCGGCATATAACTGACATAAAGGGAAAAGTTGTGGAATGGCAGGATTACACACCTTTCGCTGAGCCTATTAAAAGGGATGGGATTAGTAATTTCCGGATGGCCGGGGAAAGGTTTTTGCCTGAGATAAAATCGTATGCTATTGGAGCAAGGCTATATGAATCTCGAACAGGAAGGTATCTTGCGCCTGACCCATTGCCCGGTCGTGTGGAGAGGTTTGATAGTTTTAATAAATATGCTCATGGGTGTCGGGCCTCTATGGCGCCGAGGTGTAATCAGACCCACAAAGGTCGATTGGATTATTATACATTTTCTGATTTTGATTTTGTAAATAAGCCAGTAGATTTAGATTCGTTAACACACCGTCTCCCGATGTATCTACTTAGTGAAGGTAAAACACCTTTTGATTACAAATGGGTAAACCCTGCAGATGAATGGAGGTTTTTTGACCAGCCTATTTCACAACCAAGTGAACCATCAAGAAATTACATGGTAGGAGCATTTGGAATCCTTTCTCTGTTTGTCAATGGGATAAGATGGGCAGAAAGCTGCCTACATGACCCGAGAGCACAACTACATACAGCTTTGCAAAATTATACTAATAAAGTATATGAGTCTTGGATTAAAGAAGGAAGATATCCGGAAGGGACTGTTTACGTTGATGTGACAAAAGGTCCAGATGGAAGAATTTGGGTTACTCCTTACTCTAAGGAGAGTATTCGGAGTCGGCAATCGAGACACGGTATTATAAAAATGGATATTGGGGATGAATGGCCAGGTGATTACAAAAGAAAAAGGGAATTATATTGGAATAGTGGTGGTGGACCTGGTGGTCCCGGCGGCGGTCCTGGAGGCGGTGGTGGTCCCGGCGGCCCTCTTGGTGGTGGATTTGACAATCCGTTCAAATTTGTTGAGAACCAACTCGGCGGTGTTGAACTTGCTGCCACTGGTGAATTCATTGGCAATTTAGGAAACATCACCGGAGCGGTGTTTGACCCAGAAAAGCAATGTCTGGTTCTGGTTGGCGATAACGACCTTTCTGTGCCTTCAATAAAATCAGAGGATTTAGCAATTGCCCTATTGTGCGTCGATCGGGGATGCACTCCAGAGTTTACATTAGACCCGGCTGACCCAAAAAATCCAAGAGGTAAGTGGCTTAAGGCGGTTTATATTCCAAAGGAGATCATTGCTGGAACTGAGTTTGGAAACGCACTGTTTGAGGCTGACTGGCTCCTTAAACAGTATTCATTCGGTGTAACCATTGACGAAAAAGGGAATTTGCAGGAAAGGGAATCCTCTGTTCCTGGATTCAAAAGCATTGCCGACATCTCCCTTGAACAGAAAGGAGGGGATGAAGAGGAGCAGTGGAATAGATTCTGGATTGTCTCAGATGAGATGAAGTTAAAGCAAGCAGGCAATAGTATTTATTTTGATGTCGCTAAAATGGGGGTAAAATCGAGAAAGGTAGTGCCCGACCCATCAAACCGCCAGGGGTTTAAGGATGTTGACGCCGAAGACGACCCTGTAGCTACAGAGTTTGCAAACTTATTTACTAAACTATATGATGACCTTGCTAAAGAATCACCTGAATTTGAACGGGTTAGACAACTGGCTAAAGCCGTTGCCCTCGCCAAATGGCTAAAAGAGAAAAATATCCCTGTAGATATGGATTGGGTGGTTAAATATGTAAATAAGCGAATAGAAGCCACTGACAAAATTACTGCCCTCTCTGTGCCGCGGGAAAAAAAAGAGCAAAGATCATACACAGAGGGAAGGCAAATAGTGACAGAAACCATTACCCAGCAACTTCATCTCTTCGGTGGTGTAGATTTAGCCGTAAAGCCTAACTATACCTCGGACGATGGAAGGGCACGCAGCCTAAAAGAAGTTGTTAGCTCGAAGTTGAAAGAAGAAAATGTTGGGCCAACCTTTGCCGTGAAACACAATGGAAGAACCCTCCAGGCTGCTGTTTTGCCTATCACCAGAAGTGGACAAGAGATGTGGAAGAATTCGCCTGTTATTGAAATAGATGGAACCACACATCAACTCAATAGTCAAAGACAAACAATCAAGAGCACAGACAGAGATGGTAATGTCAGAGAATATGAATATGACTCTACTCGCAAGGTAAAAACAGTCAAGATGGCAAATAGCAATGGGTGGAAGATTATTGGAGAGAGAAATGAGGACGGTTCTTTATGGATGCTGACCAACCCTCGAGGCAACACTCTAAGATATAAATATGGTAGCTCTGGCTACTTGAACAAGATTGAAGTAGATGGCCATAAATGGGCTACCTACGAGTTTGACCAAAAGGAGCAAGAGGTTATTACTCGATATGATGATTACACTGAAAAGATGGTCTACGATGAGGGTGGCAATATCAGAAAATATGAAGTTCAGACAGAAACAGCATCAGGACCTAAAATACAAGGGCTTACTTTTGATTATAACAAATCTGGCAATTTAACTAAGATTGCCGGGTCTGGAATACCTTCGGTCAATATCTCTTACACAGAAGACGGCATCAGGCCTGCCAGAATAATCACTCCACAAGCAGAGATACGATACTCATATAACCCAGACGGACTTATTGGGAAGATGATACATTCAGGTGATTTGTCGGTCAATTATACCTACGATAGTAACGACCTGATAGCTATCAGTATCCAGCAAGCTGATGCAGTTGCCTCTGCTGTCTTTGAGGATGGGCTTCTTGGGCAGTTTAAAGACTTCTCTGGTGGCAGTTGGTCCTATGTCTATGATGCGCAAGATAATCTGACTACAGTTACTGACCCAACAGGGACAGATGGCCAATATAGTTATGATGAATCTCGCCTGACCAAGGTTCGTCTACCCGGTGGAGCAAGGATAAGATATCTCTACGGACAAGTTCCAGGTAAGGAAGGAGAAGGTAAAACAACTGCGGGGATTTTCCGGTTAATGGCTGTCAGCTTCTTGCCAGAGGGCCAAGAGTTGCCGGCACAGCAAACATTTCCATGGAAGACCACTGGATTGATAGGACTGGCTATCCTGGGCCTTCTTGGCACAATATGGTGGTATGGTCGACGCCAGGTAATGTGATGATAGTCCTTCCATGGAAACGGATAAGTTACCGATAGGCAATATTAGCTACATTTTCTGGGAAGATCAATGGCTCTGACACCTTAAGCATTCCAGAGTTTACCAGCCTTACCGATATGACCTTAGAAAAAGCCAAAAGTGACATTACTGAGGAAAGACCTGTTTCTATCCCGCTTTCCAGCATGAATCGTTTCTGGTTCTACCCTGGCAAGAATCGTTATACAGAAGATAAAGGAGTAGTAATTATCAAGGAGTGCCCGGTGATTCTGCTTACCGAAGAGGAGTATTTAGACAATAGGGGAGAGATGGTAGGAAGTGGACGGCCCGACCCTTTGGCCCAGAGGTTTACAGAGAGCTTCTCGACCCGCTATGCCGAGATAGCCAGGCAAAGACCGATCTATACTGAGCTTGAGAATCTTTTCCGCTTTGTTGCCCTGGCCAAGATTATGAGGTTTAAGTCTTCTGATGAAGAGGCCAGGTTAGATTTAGATTATCTTTTAGAGGATTATCCGCTTTCAAGGACTTCTGTTAAGCAAGAACTGCCAGGGCGCTCCAATGTTAAGAGATTTGAGCATCGTCAGGATTTTGAGAATGGGTATCAAATTAACCAATTGTGGCTTCCCAGTTGTGGAGGGGTGGGGATGGATATTGCGGTTAGCCAAAGAGACTTTGTTGAGAATACCACAGAGAATGTTTCAAGGCTGAGGGGGCAGGGTTTTAAGTACAAAACCATCACCTGATGTTCTCTCCTGGGATTTTTAATTCATTCCTTTTTAGACAGGATTTACAGGATAATATTTTCTCACACAAAGAACACAAAGGTTAAGTTTTTTGTTTTTATGTTTTCTTTGAGGCTTCGTGTCTTTGTGCGATTATTTAAAATCTTGTCAATCCTGTTAATCCTGTTAAAAATATGAGATTCTTCTTATTCCAAAATCAAGGAATCGGCCACCACTTGCCAGATGTATTTGACCTCAACATCCAGATTATGCTCAGGCTTAAGGGCCTTCATTATCATGTCCCGGCAATTGGAGCAGGAGACAATGACTAATTCTGCCCCTGAATTTTTGATTGATTCTGCCTTGCGCCGGCCGTGGTGTTTGGCTGCATCTTTGTAGGGGCCGGCCCACATTCCTGCTCCGGCCCCGCAGCAGTAGCTGTTTGATTTGTTGGGATGCATCTCAACAAAATTCTCGCAGCACTGGTCAATGATCCATCTTGGTTCATCATAATATCCCCGGCCAAAGCTCATCTCTATCTTTCGGCCATGACTGCAAGAATCATGGTAGGTCGCTAATTGAGGATGCTTTGATTTGTCTATCTTTATCCTGCCTTCTTCTATGTACCTCTTGAGCACATCATAAAGATAGACATAGTTCCAGTTCTCAAGTGCCTCTGGAAACCAGCTATGGATACCCATTCGACAGGCTAAGGAACCACCTCCGCAGTCAGGCAGGATCATGGTCTTTGCCTTTAACTTATTCATATTATCTACCTGGTGTTTGGTGATGGCCTTGTGGATCTCGTCATTGCCTGCAAAAAGGCCCCAGTTATATGAATCCCAATTTTCAGAAGGCACGGTCCAGTTCTCTTTGGCGGCATAGAATATCTTCCACCACCATTTCATATCATCCGGCTCGCCAAAGACCTCCTTGGAGTTAGGGAACAGTAGTAAATTTGCCCCCTCTTTATCCACCGGAACCTTAAATCCGGTAAGGCCTTCGTCTTCCTCTAATTCCTCTGCGCAATCTTCTAAGATCCAGAGATAATCTTCTTGTGGAACACCGATATGATTTCCCTTTTCTACACAAGTAACCCCTCCCTTATGAAGACTGCCAGGAACCTTATCCCTTGGCCGCATCGCCTTAAGGACTTTTTGGATAGGGCCCATGTTAACTCCCATCGGACACTCGCGGTTACATCTTAAACATCCGGTGCATACCCAGGGCCACCTGGAGGCAACCACTTCTTCTTCCAACCCATAGGCCAGCATGCGCAACACCTGTCTTGGTTCCATATCATCAATGCCTGAAGATGGGCATCCGGCGATACATGTCCCGCAGGTTAAGCAGGCATTCATGTCTGCCTTTTTTATGATTTCCTTGAATTTGTCAGAGATAGGTTTTGGTTGGATAGCTTCCATTATCTCTAATACTCCTTTGGCAATTCATTCAACTCAGCCAGGGTAAACACCGGCCCGTCTTTACAGACATATTTTGGTCCGACATTACATCGGCCGCAGATGCCGATGCCGCATTTCATCCGGTTTTCCAGCGACATAATAATGGTCTCTGGTGTAAAGCCGAGTTTGGTCAGGACAGGCTGGGTAAACTTTATCATAATCGGAGGACCGCAGACTAAGGCGTAGGCATTCTCTGCTAACGGGGCAGCCTCTTTGGTTGCGGTCGGAACAAATCCGACTTTTCCGCTCCAGTTTTCATCCCCTTTGTCAACGGTTACATTCAGATCTATGTCATCCCTTGCTTCCCATTCCTTCAACTGCTCTTTGTAAAGAAGCATGCCCGGGGTTCGAGCGCCGTAGATAACTGTGATCTTGCCAAACTCACTCCTGTTGGCCAGCATGTAGGCAATAGTTGAGCGCAGAGTAGTAAAAGCAAAACCGCCGCCGATGATGACCACATTCCTGCCGCGTAGCTCATCTATTGGGTAAGGCTTGCCAAGTGGCCCCCGCACCCCCATTATCTCACCTGCCGACATATTGTGCAGATGCGAGGTAACCGCTCCAACCTTGTTTACCGTAAAGAGAAGATATCCCTCTTCTGTTGGGGAGGAGGCGATACCGATGGGTATCTCTCCCTTGCCGGCAATGGACAGCTCGGCAAACTGGCCGGGAATATACTTGAAGGCCTGCTCATCCTCTTTGTTCAGGAAGACAAGCCTGAAGGTCTTCAGGCTTCTGTCCTCGGTTTCAGTGATTATCTCTTCAATTCTAACCGGCTTTGGGATGTAGGGATTGCTCATCTGTTCATCTCCCTGATTACCTGGCGGACATCTATGTTGACCGGACACAACCGGATACACCGGCCGCAGCCAACGCAGGCCACGGCATCGAACTTCTCCTGGAAGTATTTGAACTTGTGCATGAATCGCTGTCTGAAGCGGTCCTTCTTTGTCGGCCTTGGGTTATGGCCTGAACCATGCCGGGTGAAGAGTCCGAACATGCAGGAATCCCAGTTACGCATCCGCATCCCTTCGGTGTCCATTACCTCATCCTGGATGTCAAAGCAGTGACAGGTTGGACAACTGTAGGTGCAGACACCGCAATTCATGCAGGTTTCATAAAGGGCATCCCAGCAGGGATCATCAAAGAGTTCCATGGTGGTCTTCCCTTTGGCCTTATCTGCTTTAACGGCTGAATCAACTGATTTCGCAGCCGTCTCCTTGATTTGATCGGCCGCATCTATTGAAGCCGGGTCAGCCTCTGACAGGCTATCTTTTCCTTTCAGCAGGGCTTCTCCTTTGTCGGTCAACACAGTCACCACATATTTATCGCCGATGTCTGTCAGGAGGACATCCAGACCATCCGGGGCAAAAGGGCCGCCGTCAAAAGAGGCGCAGAAGCAGGTCGAAAGGGGCTTGTTGCAGCCCAGGCCAACGACGGTCGTCTTTTCCCGACGCCGCAGGTAGTAGGTATCCTCATATTCTGCCCCGCCCTGGTTAAAGACCTTGTCCAGTAGGATGAAGCCGGCCGCATCACAGGGACGGATGCCAAAGATCACCTGTTTCGCTGCCCCATCAAGATCCTTCATGACATTAGCATCCTCTGCCTTCCGGTCAGTGGTAAAAGTCATCATTGGCTCGCACTGAGGGAATAAAGCCCCCTTCGGTGACAGCCGGCTATTGGCTGAATCAAGCACTGCTTCCTGACCGTCAACGATAGAGGCAAACAGAAGGTTGTCCTCTTTCCTGACAGGAGCAATAACCGTCATCTCACCAATTAGTTCTGTCAATAGGCCGGCTATATTTTTCTTGTCGATTATCATCTCTTTCATCATTTAATAAACTCCTGCGGGTCTTTCTCTGAATATACCCCCAGTGGTGGTATGGCCTCAAGGCTCATTCCGGCTTCGTAGCCGAAAAGCTCTTTGACCTCTTTCTCTAACTTTCTGGTCAGTTCCCGGACATTGATCCCCACCGGACAGGCTCTTTCGCAAGCCCCACAGTCTGTGCAGCGACCGGCGCAGTGATATGCCCGGAAGATGTGAAACATCTTGACATCCACCGGATTAGTTGACTTACCACACCACTGTGGTTTAGAATCATCCACAAAACATTGCTCGCAGTAACAAAGCGGGCAGGCGTTGCGGCAGGCATAACAGCGAATACAGGTAGAAAACATCCGGTCGAAGTGATTCCACCGCTCATCCTGGCTCATTGCCTCAACCGTTGCCACAGCGGCATTTATGTCACTGCCGCCGGCTTCCTCGACCTTCTCGCTGGCCAATTCATCGAACACTGCCGGATTACGGTGCAGGCAACCCTGACAGTTATCCTGAAGAACCTCTGTCAGGGCAACAGTGCTTTCTTTCCCGGCTGCCTTAATAATCACCTGGTCGCCATTCTCTCTTAGTTCAATCTCCGGGCTTCCTGCTACAGCTACAACCTTTGCCCGGTCAATCATACCGGTGCAGGGAATACCAATAATGTAGAGGTTCTCCCTTTTGATCTGGTTTTCTGCTACAAGACCTACAATACTGCGGCTGTCACATCCCTTAGCAACTATGGCTACCCTGTCTTCCCTCTTGGGAAGATAATTAGCCAGATTGACTCCGCAGAATCGATCCCAATGAAGGTTGGCGGCTTCTTTCTCTGTTCGGGCCACGGTCGGTGTACTGATCAGGGAAACAGTCCCCGGCTT
>Ga0180007_10002969_pt1 | contig 19506 bp, 24 predicted proteins | sample MM_PC_MetaG_FD_121122 | JGI IMG/M metagenome (GOLD analysis project Ga0180007, IMG submission 121122) | Groundwater microbial communities from the Aspo Hard Rock Laboratory (HRL) deep subsurface site, Sweden - MM_PC_MetaG | ecosystem: Environmental > Aquatic > Deep subsurface > Groundwater... | reverse complement strand
GGCTTTTAAAAAAATAACTTCAAAAACAAAATCAGATGTTGATGATAGTTTAGTTTCTTTATTCCATAGTGTTTTAAGGATAGTCCTAATAATAATGGCCTTTCTTTATATGCTTAGTTTGTGGGGAATTGAAATAACTCCTTTACTAGCAGGTTTGGGAATTGCGGGATTAGCAGTTGCACTAGCATTACAACCTATCCTAAGCAATATTTTTTCAGGCGCAGCAGTTGTTCTTGATCACACAGTAAGAGTGGGGGATTTAATTTATCTTGATGCAGGAACAAGAGGAAAAATAGAAAAGATAGGTCTAAGGACAACAAGACCAAGAACTTTGGATAACGAACTAATAATCCCCAATAATAAGATAGCTGATGGAAGAATTCAAAACGTTGCTCTACCAGAACCAAAATCTAGAGCAGTTATTCCTTTTAGTGTTGCTCACGGGTCTGACATCGCCAAGGTCAAAAAAAGTAGTGTTAAAAGAACTAAATCAACTAAAGAATCTTGAAAAAGAACCAGAACCAATGGTGAGGTTTCTTGAAATGGCCGAATCAAACCCAAACTTTAAAGCATATTTTTATGTCGATTCTTTTGAAAACAGGTTTTCTGCTATTGATGAAGTAAACACAAGAATTTACAATGCCCTAAACAAGGCAAAAATAAAAATACCTTTTCCACAAGTGGACGTGCACATTAATAAATAATTTAGATAATTCTAAAGCCCAAGCTAGTTAAGAATAAATAGAAATATAAAAAATAAAAATTAAACGGTTGTAACGCTGAACTTGTTTGTCAAACTGCAAATATACGGCTGACCCGAAGTGTCATCAAAATAAGCGTTAACACGCACTTCCGTAGGGCTTAAAATCCCAGAGTCTAAAGGAGTTTGCACTTTTGTAGTTAAAAGAGGGATGTTTTCATCAATATTTAATGCAGTGGCAGTACTAGCTCCCGTATTATTGACAAACACAGCCATAACACCCCCAATATCATCAGATCCTGCCTGCCTCAAAAAAGTCAGGCTACAAACGTCTCCTGCGACATTACATGTAGCTGCAGTCACTCTAACATCAGTATCCACACATTTAACAGAATAATCTATTCCTGATGTTCCTTCTTCTATAACCCCCCTAATTACCACCCATATAATTCCTATAGCAACAAGCACCAATAAAATAATTATAAGAGTAGTTACAACAGTTGACAAACCTTTCTTATTTTTTATCATCTCAACCTCCTTTTATCTGTCTTTAATATAACAGAACATCCCTTACGGAACACGATTAAATATAGTTCTTTGCATATTTAAAGCTTTTTATCTTTATTGAAATTATCTAACAATGTAAAGAATTCTTTTTTATCCATGACTTTGTCATTTTCAGACAAACCAACATTCTCCGCAAATCTCCAAAATGCTTGTGGCTTGTATCCTTTGTTTCTAAGAGTGGCAAGGGTTGGCAACCTTGGATCATCCCATCCTTTATATTTACCTTCTTTTATTCCTTGAGTTATTTTTGTAGCCGATAATTCCATGTCTTTAAATTTAATCCTTCCTAAAAAACCCGTCCAAGGAAACTTCTTTCCAAGAATCTTATACATCATCTCTTGTCTTTTTGCATTATCTCTGTGTTCTTTAGCCCTTATTATGTGAGTCATACCCGCATCTATATCATCTACAGTAACGGAGAGATTCATCAAAGGCCACACCCTGTATTTTTTCTTTTGTAAAGGGTGACTTGTAGTATTTACTCTTGCCAAAGGAAAGTCTCTCATTGCAGGATTGGGGTGGCTCATACTTGACTTAAATCTCAAAACTACCTCTCCCTCTTTATAGCCTTTTTTATCTTTCATTTTTTCCCATCTCCCAATATTCTCTTTAACATTAAGAGCCCTACACGGACACTCTTTTTTATTTTTTGAAAACTTTCTAAATTCATCGCCAGAACAAGTACAGACATAAGCAGACTTTTTCTTTATCAGGGTTTCAGCGTATTTGTAATACCTGGCCATTCTCTTTGACTGTATCATGATTTTAGCATTTCCTTCAAAAAGCCATTTGGAGTCCTCTTCCAACAATTTATATGCAGGCTCATAAATGTTTTCTGGGTTTGTATCCTCAATTCTTACATAGAATTCCCCACCATATTTTTTTACAAATAAGTAAGATATTGATCCAGTCATTGCGTGACCAATATGCATGGCTCCAGAAGGAGAAGGAGCAAACCTCATTATAACCTTCCCTTTTTTTGCTCCTGGTAACTCGGGTAGGCCCTCCCTTACTTCTCTCTCGCTAACCATTTTCTTTAGCTTTTCAAATTCTTTTTCTTGTTTGTCTAAAGATAATTTTTCTATCTCTTTTATTGCCTCCTGGATTTTGGGCATAACAACTCTTACATCTTTTTTATCAAGCCCTTCATTAAATAATGCAGAAACCACAGCTCCTGAATTTGCTTTTCCCTTGTATGCAATCGCATTCTTCAATGTATATGCTCTTATTTTTTTATCAAGATCTTTCATGAATCCCATAAGAATAAATCATTAATAAATTTATTCAAACCTATTGATATTCAATTTCTTTTCCACAACCTCAAAACGTTGTTGAAGGTGGTAAATCTGATTAGATAAATCCTCTATTTTTTCTGTCATGTCTGCAAGTCTCTTGGCAAGCTTTCTCTTTCTTTCATCAGGGTTTACGCTACTCAAGTCAACAGATTCGGTACTCGGAGTTTCCTTCACACTAGAATTACTCATACTTCCAAAAAAACCAAGAACACCCCCGCTTCCTCCGCTAGTTTTGGTAGTGTGTTCTGCAACCAGACTTGTCTCCTTTGCCTCTTCTTTCATAGCGTCAATCTGTTCTTTCTGTTTCCTATAATGTTCAGAAAGATCTATTACCCTATCTCTTCTTTTAAATCCAAACATCCCCATAAAAAATACAAGAAGTTTTAGTATTTAAGGATTTTGTAATTATTTTGTTTTAGATAAAACAAAGCTTATTCCGATGCCTTCCAAAGATTTTTTAAGCCTACAATCCTTGAATAATATATAAAACAGGTTAAAAATGGTAGATTCTATCTCTGACATTATTGAAAGAATAAGTCCTTATTATGCAGAGCTAGCAAAAAAAGGTAAAGGAGGGCCTGATTCCGAACACACTCTTGTTTATGATTCAAGCTCAGAAACTCTAGAGCCTGTTTATTTTTTTATAGTTGATCTTATGGAAGAGTTTGGAATGGCCCCAGAAAAGCTAATAGATAATTTTTCTTCTTCTGCAGGTTCCGGACACTTCTCAGAGATGGGGGGAAAAGCAAGCATAATGCAACAGAGCGCAACGCAAACCCTTGGACAAATGAACACCGTATTAAAATCTATACTAAATATCATATATGATTTAAGAGATTTCAAAATAAGATTACAAACCTATGATGATCTTAAAGACTCTTCTAAAAAAGATGCGGCCATTCTCTCTCTTAAACAACTCTGGATGGACAAAGTTGATCTAGCTGCTAAAGGTAATTCAAGCATAAAAGCAATGGCTCTTTCTCAGGCAGGATTCCAAACCCTTATTGATGCCTTTCTAGTTGCAAAGGACACTAAAGATGTCCAAAAGCTAGATTTAAATGACAGAGTTAAAAGAATCCTAACTCCAAGAATTGCAGAGTTTAATTCGTGGGTTCAGCAATCGGAAAGAGAATTAAAAAGAAGATACGCAATGGAAAGATCCTATCTTAAAAGTCAGGTAAGCTCTTTAAAATTATATACAAGATGGGCAAAACCATACCTTAAGGCCGCTTCCGAACTAGAAACAAAAGATTTTGGAAGAGACCCGGCACTGGTAAAAGTATTTAATACTCTTTTGTTGGAACTAACTCTGCTAGGAAGACAGGAACTAAGGATAAAAGAAACCGCTTTAGAGGGAGACCTTCCGAAAGATTTTACAAAAGAAAGTTTCATCAGAACTTTAAAAAGAAAATATTATGGGGTAATGTTGGTAGATTTTAGATTTAGGGGAATTCCTCAAAAAGTTCCAGGAACACAACACTACACTTTTGGCGGAAAAGTTGATGTAACCTTTAAAGCTTACACTCTAAACGAAGAAGAGATAGCAAAACTCTACCAAGAACTAGATAAATCAGATTTAACCGATGCTTTTACTTTAATTGAGGGGTCTGTTGGAGAGAGTATGGATCAATTGCAAGAAGACATAAATTTCTTTCTTGACGAACAAGAAGAAGAAGAACAAAAAACAGTATCAAAGGACTCTTCTAATCCTTTTCTAGCATTAATGGGAAGCTATGATAAAAGTACGGGGCCATCAAAGAAAAAAAAATCTAAAGATGAAGAGATAATCGTAGCAAAAGAGAACTGGGTTGAAAAAACCCATCTCAGACCAGTGGCTTCAGCAAAAATAGTCGATATGATGTTCAAATTCTTTGATGTATACAAAAAAGCTCACGGAATGGCAAGCTATACCTAATCTCTATCATTAAGATATCTAGCTAAAGACCCGTCTTCATGAACTTTCCTTTTAAAGGCCTTAAATGCCTCACTGTTAACATCAGGACGCTCTCCGTGTTGGTCAAAATACATTTGTTCTGCCCCTCTTCTTCCCTCACGATTATGTCTCTTTAACCCATCCCTACTTTTCATGCTGTCCCTGCCAGAATAAGAGTCATCTTCACTTCTTCCAAATAAGAGCAATAACAAACCAGCAAAAAGTGGAATCAATCCAAAAAGGAAATTAACTCCCTCACTAGCCCCATTAGATATAGCAAAACCAGTCATTCCTGTAACAGAATTTAGAATAATTGCTATTCCAATAAAAACAAGAACAAACCCAAAAAGATATTTCCTTTTCATTTTTATCACTCTATGTATCCACCCTTCTGAAGGTTCCACAACTTTTTATATTCTCCGGTCTGTCTTATCAAATCGTTGTGTGTTCCCTGCTGTATTATTTTCCCTTCCTTCAAAACTATGATTCTATCAGCACTCATTATTGTTGAAAGTCTGTGGGCAATTATTATTGAAGTTCTTCCTTTCAATAAATTACTCAAGGCTAATTGAATCTCGTGTTCTGTTTCAGAGTCTAGTGCTGATGTCGCCTCGTCAAGTATGAGTATCTTTTTATTTGCAAGAATTGCCCTGGCTATAGAAACTCTTTGTTTTTCCCCTCCAGATAATCTAATTCCTCTTTCTCCAACAATTGTATTCCCCTTTGCAGGAAAATTCTTGACTATTTTATCTAACTGAGCTAATTTTATCGCTTCAATTATTTTGTTTTTAGGTGCCTTTCTATCAGCAAATCTTATGTTATTATAAAGAGAATCATCAAATAAAATACACTCTTGAGGAACAATTCCGGTCTCTCCTCTAACGGATTCTTGTTTAAACTCTCTTATATCTTTACCATCAATAAATATTCCTCCAGCATTAACATCGTAAAACCTATTCAATAATTTAACAAGAGTTGTTTTTCCACTACCAGAATGACCCACCAAAGCAACCTTTTCGTTTGGTTTTATCTTTAAATTAAAGTTTTTAAAAATACTTCTTCTCCCGTAATTAAAATCAACATTTTTAAATTCAATTTCTCCATATTTTATATCTATTTCTTTAGCTCCAGGTTTATTTTTTATATCATTCTCAATCTTTCCGTACTCAAATAAATCCTGGAAGTCAGCCATTGATCTATAAAAACCTCTCATCCCATAAACAAATCCAAACATAGGCCCAACAACATTCCCATAAATAGTGTATATGAACACAAGGGTTCCTAGAGTTATTTCTTTAGCTAAAAATTGTGTTAAAGGAAAGTATATCAACAAGAAACTTCCAATTGCAAGAATAAATAATTGTCCTGCATCAAACCACCTATAATAGTTCCAATCTTTTATTGCCCGGCTTCTAGTAATCCTGGTAAGAAGATCAAACCTTCTTGTTATATTGTTCTCTCTACCGTAATATTTTATTGCATCTACATTTGTAAACACATCTCCTATGAAAGCCTTTTCTCTATCTTGGGACTGAATGAATCTTAACTTGTGAACCTGTTGTTTTTGTTGTATTATAAAACTATAAGAGATAAACAAGATTGTAATTACCAGTATTGAAAGTGCCGGAATTAGGCTAAAATAAGCTAAAGATAAACCCACAATTACTAACTGAAATGCAAGAGGGGCCACATTAAAGATAATTATGTCTGTCATGGATTCTACCGCTCCAGAACCCCTTCCAAGCCTAGATATTAAAGAACCTGTTTTGTGAGTTGTGTGGAAATTATGAGATAATCTTAAAATATGATTGAAATACTTAATCTTTATATCTCTCATCTGTTTTGAAGTAAGTATGTTCATTAGGTGTAATAAAAGAAACTTTCCTGCAACTCTAGCAACAACAATTCCTATGAATACAAACAACACCACAAATAACGTTTGCACAAAAACGCTCTGCAAAAGAGTTCCTTCAATGAAGAGTGAACCATCATCTATTATTCTCTTAAAAAGAAACTTATCAACAGTAAATAAAGCTTCAACAAGCAGAGATACAACTAGTAAGGAGAAGAAGAGGGCCTTATAATTCTTTAAAACCTTCCAATACTCCCCCAAATTATACTTAAAACTTATTTTTCTTTTTTTTCTGGACATTTTGTACCTACATAATCTTTAAATATTAAAACATCCTTGTAAAATCATGACAAAAAGAATTGGTATGGGCAATTCTATTTCTGAATACAAGGAAATTGATTCCGATTCTGAAACTGATTCCAATGATGATCTTGAAGATGAACAAGATCCTTAAGCGCACACCTTTTTCTAAAAAAGAAATAAAGGTATTTAAATTTAACCAAAAACCTAAATTTTAAATATCCTCGGTACATTAATTTAATATGGCTAAAGAAGAAGAGCTTGAAGAAGAGCTTGAAGAAGAGCCGGATGAAGAGGGCTCGTCCAAGCGTGGCCAAGATAAGGAAAGCGATGAAGAATCTGAAGATTCAGAAGATACAGAGGAAGGGCTTATAGACTCTGACCTTAAAGAAAGATCAAGAAGCATCATAGATGATGTCCAGTTTTCACAGTTTGCTAGAAACACAAGAGGATCTCCAGTATTAGAACAAATGGCAGGAGAGCAACCGATGATACGTGTAGCACCAACTCCCATGCCAAGAGCCGAGGGGTTGATGGGGAGTGGAGAAGATGAAGACGGGTTTAGATACATATCTGGAAAGGGAAAAGGGGATGAAAAAACATATATGGAATCAGAACACATATCGGCTAAACCGGTGAGAGAAGATTTGACAAAAGTGGGAAGAAGTGAGTTTCACGCAGCACAGGAATCCTTTTTTAGGTCGGCTGCACAGGAAGTAAGATATCCTAACGTTGAAAGATACATGTCTGTAAAAAAGGCAGAGCTAATGGATCAGAACCAAAATACAAGAAACGAATTTGAAAGACAAACAAGGAAATATGACCCCGGGAAAAAATTTTCGGCAGCGTAACAATAACTATATAAATAAATTTTAACTTAAAAAAGAATAAAGAGAGGAGAAAATATGCCCGAAAGAAAAGGATACATAATTGAAAATACCTACCAGGGTGGGCCTTCTGCATTTCAGCCAACTCCTCTGGCTAGCGGTCTTTACCCAATTTCTTCAGGAACTCTGGCACTCGCTCAAGATCCAAGAACCGCAAATGTTCTTCAGGCTGTTTCCGATAGAATAGCTTCTGGTGTAAAAAATGTAGAGGTTGTTATGTTAAAAGAAATAAGCGATGCAATGCCAAAACAACATCTTGATGAACTAAATAGGATGAGTAAATTAACAGGAGTTGATATGTCTATTCACGGACCAGTTATAGATGTTACGGGATTATCCCAACAGGGATTCAGCGAAGCAGAGAGAGAGATGGCAGAAAGAAAAGTTTTACAAACGCTACAAAGAAGTCACCAGGTTGATCCGGATTCAAATATAAATGTCACTTTTCACTCAGCTGAAGGAATTCCCGGGTCACAGCCTCTAGCCCCACATAAAAGATTTGAAGTTGAATCAAGAATAGAACCAGGAGAAAAAGTTGAAATTAAATCTAAGAAAATAATTGCCGTAGATCAAGAAACCGGGCAGATGGCCGTTCTTGATGAAGATACCAAATACTATCCTGGAGGACCTGTAAAAAAGGAAATTCTTTATCCAGAAGAAATGCTTGATGTACACAATCATTCTGCATGGGATAACATGCTAACAAAAATAGAATTCAATAGAGAAAATATAGATAGAATTATGCATGATGTCCATACAAGAGATAGAGATAAATTTCTTCACAATATAGAGCTTCAATCAAGAGAAGAAAAACCAGAACCGCTAACTGTAGAAGAATACGCCCAACAAAAAAAGATTTATTCTGCATCTTCCTATGCTAAAGAAGCCGAGCTTGCGGCAAAATCCGCATTCGATCGGGCCTATAAATACGGAACACAAGAAGATAGAGATTTCTTAGATAAATTATCAAAACAATACGGAGAAATGTTAGGAATGACCGAAAAGGGGCAAAGAACTCTTGTTTCTTTAGATCCGATAATAAGGGCGGATGCTTTACAAGGACTAATAAAAGGACTTGAAAATCTTCAACCAAAACTTAGCGTTCCTGTGGATGAATTTGCTTTAAAACAATCAGCAAAAACATTTGGCAATGCTGCTTTTGAATCCTACAAGGAGTTCAAGGATAAATCCCCCACTTTAGTTATAGAAAACCCTCCTGCTGGTTTTGGACTTTCAACAGGAGAAGATATCGCAAATATTGTAAAGGAATCAAGAAGGCAGTTTATTGAACAGGCAGAGAAAGAAGGGATGTCTAAATCTCAAGCAGAAAAACAAGCAGCAAAACTAATAGGAGCAACATGGGATGTCGGGCATATAAATATGCTCAGAAAATTTGGATATACCGAGAAAGAAATTATTGCTGAAACCGAGAAAGTTGCCCCTTTTGTAAAACACGTCCATCTTTCAGATAACTTTGGGTTTGAACACACAGAGCTTCCAATGGGAATGGGAAATGTTCCTTTAAAGGAGATGATGGAAAAACTTGGGCAAAAAGGTTTTGAAGCTCAAAAAGTAATAGAAGCTAAAGACTGGTGGCAACATTTTGGAACCTCTCCATTACAATCAACACTAGAAGGTGTAGGAGCCCCAATATACCGTACAACTCCCTCTCCGTACTGGAATCAAAATATTGGTTTCCAACAAAGTTATTTTAGTGGAATGGGTGCAACACTCCCCCAAATAAATTATGCTACTTTCGGTGCAGGATTTTCAATGCTTCCAACAGAGCTAGGAGGAAACGTTGGTGGCGGCGGAGGAAGAATGGGCGGAAGAGGAATGGAGTAAATTTAAAAACTATATATCCCAATATATATTATAAGAAAAGAATATAAAAATGGTCAAGAAAAAGAGAGTAACTAAAAAAAAGGTGTTCAAGAAAGTTCCCGGAAATATGATGAAGGAAAAAGTTGAGAAAGGAAAGCATCTATCAACAAAAACACTAGTAATAAAGAATAAAAAACCAGATCCTAAGAAATTTCCAACTCTTAATCTTAAAACAGAACACGATATTGCAATGGATTTCGCAGTCAAAGTATACAAAAAATTTAACAAAATGGTTAAGTCAGTAGTTCTCTTTGGCTCAACAGTAAAACAAACCATGGTTGCCGGTTCTGACATAGACATAATACTTGTTTTAGATGATGTATCAATTAGGTGGGATCAAGAATTAATTGCTTGGTATAGAACAGAACTAGATAAAGTATTAAGGGCAAACCCTTACAATAAAGATCTTCATATAAATACAATAAAACTTAGTACGTGGTGGGAAGACCTTATGAGAGGAGACCCTGTAATAATAAATGTTATAAGAAATGGCGAAGCTTTGATAGACTTGGCCGGGTTCTTCGAGCCACTAAAATATCTTCTTACAGCAGGAAAAATACGTCCATCTCCAGAAGCAATTTATGTTTCGCTTCAAAGAGCTCCCGCTAACATTGCAAAAAGCAAAGCGGCGGGATTAAGTGCAATAGAAGGCTTGTTTTGGGCAATGGTTGATTCTGCACACGCAACACTTATAGCTGTAAACGTTCTTCCACCTTCACCCGAACATCTAGCAGTTGATTTAAAAGAACATTTTGTAACTCCTGGTAAGCTCAAAATGAAGTATGTTGAATGGTACAGAGATTTGTTAATGCTTCATAAAAGAATTTCTCACGGAGAGGTAAAAGATCTTAAGGGTGTTGAAATAGACGACTGGCAAACAAAAACAGAAGAGTTTGTTAGTGTAATGACTCATCTGGTGCATGATATTGTAGAGAATAGTTAATTTTATTTTTGGGTTGGTTCTATAAAAAATTTATATCCTCCAGTACAAGCTCCAACAGAGGCAAGAGTCATTACATATGGCATAATTTCTTTAGGATTATCTTTAATCAAAATTCCTCCAGAAAGAATTCCTCCAAGGCCTATTAAAATAAGGGCCTTTCCTATTTTATTGTTAAGTGTTTTTACCATCTTATTTCTTTTCAAGGATTTTCGCTAAATTTTTAGGAAGTTTTCCAAGAACCCTTTGTCTCTCATCGCATCTTTTATAATGAGCATCAATTGAAAGAGGTTTTCCATTTAGGTCTATAACCCCGTACTCCTTACCAACGTTTTTGTGGCAATACTTACATATTTCTATTGTCATTTTTTCTCCGTGTGTTTAGTTTTTAAAAAACTATATAAAAGTTAAAAAATAAAAAATTAAATTTATTGAGGTAGCTGATCAGCCATTTTCTCAAGACCTTCAACAGTTGATTCTGTCTGTATCATGTGAACTAAGCCGTTTGTATGTGTCTGTGATAACCTACCCTTAGCGAAAAGGTATGCAGCATGCTCGGCTTTAACAGCCTCAGCAGTCTGAACTTCCTCTGGAGTAAAGTCTTTTCTATCTCTTAAAACTCTATTTGCAGCTCTAAGTTCTTTTTCAACAGCTCCAAAAGTACCAGCTTTATACTTAGCAGCTAGGTATTTAGCCCACTTCTGTTGTGCAGGTCCACTAACTTTGCTGCCAACACTATCGTATAGAGCAAACATATCGGTTATAGGGACGCTATCAATATCGTGGTTCTCGCTAGCTCCATCAGCCATTCTCATAACTGCATCGTCACTGTCATAAGACTTTGAAAGTCTTCTTTTTAGAACAGGATCTTCTACAGTTAAACCGTATTTCTTTAAAGCAGCTCTAGCCCCGCCTACATCTCCTTGCTGAGCGAAAAGTTCAGCCACAGGTTCGTATTCAGTCTGTTTTGCTCTTTGTAATGCGTTTGTTGTCATTTTGTTTTGTTTATCCCCCTTTCATCTTTATCACTTTATTTGATAAAGTTGTTTGTATACTTTTTCTATATCTTTATACTTTATAAATCTTTCTATTGTAGTCCCTAAGGTATAGTAACAAATAGTAAGCTTTAAGAATCATGTTTAAAAAGGCTTCTTAAACTTTTCTAAAGTGATTATAAAGACCGCCCATTTATAAAGAAATCAAACTTTAACGTTCTCTTGAGACAAAATCTTTGTTCTTCCAGGAAGCTTAGATTTTATCTGTTTGAATAAGTGTCTTGTGAATTCAAGGGCTTTTTTACTGGGAACAGCTACGAAGAATATCTTACTATTTTTTTTGAGTATAGCTGCCTTACCCATCATTTTACCAAAAGATAATTGCATTCCTGTCTGCATTCTATCTGCTCCAGCACCAGTAAGCATTTTGTTCTCTCTCTGAATGTGGTGTGGAAAAGGAATGACTTTAAACAAATACTGTCCGTTAAGCTCTTTTTCAAGCTTTTTATTAACATACTGTCTGCAAGCCTCCAGTGCGTTGTGTCTTAACTGAACGCTCTCTTGAGAAATAACTGTTAATTGAAAAGGAAGTTTCCCATTGTTAAATAGGGTTTCCTTCCCCATTGTAAATTTAACTATCTTTTGAGGAGGAACAGTTTTTATGTAACTCTTATTTTTTTTCTTACTTATCCTTGTAAAAGGCACAACAGTTCTTTTTGAATATGCTGATGCTTTTCTTAAGGATGCCATTTTTGTCCTCCTGTTTTTAAAAATGCGGACTTATGAAAAATTTTAATTTTACTTAAGGATGCCATTATCTTCTTGTCCCCCTTCTTTCTATTTCTGTTGCAACAGCCTCTCTTATTAACCGAGTATTCATCGCCCCTTTTATGTGGGTGTATCTAAATACCAACTCACCACTAGCCAAATCTATTTCAACATTTGCATGAACCCCCCCTGGAGGTTGCATGGTGTAAACATCAAGTGATTCTTGAGCTAGCGTATGATATCTGTGTTTTCCAAGTATATCGCTAACTCTAGAAAGGCAACTCTGTTCAAGAGAGAATTTTATAGAATCACTTATTACTTCTGTATGTAGGGTCATTTTATTTCAACCTCTGTTGTAAGTGCCTGCCCCGGGAGACCTTTTTCAAATATCGCTCTTACGAGTCCTTTTCCTCCGTGTGGTGCAGAAACCTTTCCCTTTATTATTTTTTTTGCAGGACTCTTCCACTCAACATCTTTTCCAATAAAACCCTCGGCATCCTTTCTAGTTTTAACCCCTTCAACCTCTATAAGAAAATGTCTTTCATGAACAACATGCCTTCCTCTACGAAACTGAATAACTTTTCCTTTAACCATATAACATATCAATAAAATTGCCTTATAAATCTTACTAATTCTTTAAAACAAAGATCTCTCTACCAACAATCTGGTTATACCTATACTCTTGTATTGGCCCATTAATTAAGATAAGTTTTGTCTTATCAAGAACATTTTGAATATTACATCCAATTCTCTTTTTAAAAGATTTTATAAAAGGTGCTGTGAAAACAATTCTTCCTTCAACACTCTTCTTTAAGTTGTTAAGAACCCTTATCATTAATCTTTCATAATTATTAATAATTTTTATTATCTCCTCATTTGTGGGCATCTTTCTATGCAAGGCCCCCAAGTCCGGCTCAGTAACAAGAGCATTAACCCTCCTAATTTTAACACTACTAGAGTCACTATTAATAATCTCATAGTCATTAAAACCCAACCAAGAAAGATTTTTTTTAGCGCCACTTATTGCCGCATCATCTTTATCAATTCCAATAACCTTTATTTTCTGGAGTAGCGCTTCTTGTAATATGACTCCGACCCCACAAAAACTGTCTAAAAGAGTCTCTTCTTCTTTTACCTGTGAGATGTTTATAAGGATTTTGGCAAGTCTTGGAGAGATTGCTAGAGACTCTCTTCTCTCGGGTTTTTTCATATCTCTTTCTTCAATTTCCTTAAAATCTGTTTTCTCCGTTATTCTTCCAAAATAATCATTAAAAACAAAATACTCTTCATCAACCAATCCTGCAGATATTCTTATCTTTTTTCCATTTTGTAACTCCAAGCTACCAGTAAGCCCCTTTTCACTAGCCTTAAGACCCTCGACCCTAAATCTATTCTTTAAATAAAGTGATAACTTATTGTAAGAATTATTCTTATCAAAATTCCAGACCACAAACCTTATGTTCCTTTTAACGCCCCCATAGATTATTTGTTCTTCCAACTCTTTTTCATTTATCTTACAAAGAACTTTTCCAAAAGCAATAACCCCCCCAAAAGAGGATATGATTTTCTCACCCAGGTCTTCTTTTGTTTCAACGAAAAAACCATTATCTATTAACTCTGATTTAAGAAGATTAATCCCCTTTTTCTCTAAATAAGAGGTTACCTCTAGTACAGATAAATCTAAATTCCTTCCCAAGATGAATACGTATTTCATAAAATAATCAAATTCTTTTTGTTTATATTATTAATGTATTTTCATAAAGCTTTTTAAATAATCTTTTCCTATACTTAACATGGCAAAGAAGCAAAACACAACGCTCCCAATACTAACCCACTTACTAGGGTTGTTCACCGGATTTATAGGCCCGCTAATAATCTTATTGGTAGCAGAAGATGAATATTCAAAAAAACACTCAAAACTAGCTCTTAACTGGCAGTTTAGTGTTTTAGTTTATGCACTTGTATCTTTCATACTTATGTTCATTCTAATTGGCTTCCTAACTATTTTAGCATTAGGAGTTCTTAATATTGTGTTCTCAATAATGGCTACGGTAAAAGCAAGTGAAAGCAAGCTATGGGAGTATCCTCTAGCCATAAAATTCTTTAAGATAAATTTTTAATCAGCAAAATAAGAAGGTCTTTTCCAAAGGTCTGCTTTTTTAACGTGAACCGTTGGCCTATGCGAATCCACAAACATTGGAGTAACTCTAACTCTCTCAGCAATATCTGCAGAGGACATTGTTGTTCTGCATAGGGCATCTAATACCCTTATTCTATCTTCGCTCAAAGGCGCGTGTTTTTTATCAGTTTTATTCATTTTAAAACTCCTTAATTTATTTAGAACTTATATGAAAAATTATTCATATATAAATCTTTCTACAGAAATATCTCGTATTCTCCAAGCTCTTTCTTCAAAACTTCAAAAACCTTATTATCCATCTCAACACTCTTTTTAGCCTTCTGTTTTTCTATGGCCTCTCCAACCTTTTTCATATCTGAAGGGACAAGCTTTGTTGTTACTTTTCTAACCGTGTTTCCTTCAAATAAAAATGTTTTTCCATCAGCACTCAGTATCTCTCCAATCTTGCCTTTATACTTTATCCTCATTCTCCCTTTTTCTAAAGCCATAAGCTCCCCTCTTTGAGAGTAGTCAATTAAATCATTAATTAAAACAGAAGCATACTTTCTAGTGGCATCTGCTCTATGCAAGCTAAGAGTTCCTTTCTTAGACTCGGCCTTGTCTTTTATAACTTCTTTAACAGTTCTTAGGTGTTGCTGAGTAAACCGTCCTTTCTTTACAAAATTCTTTTCAAATTCTTCAACAATTGCTGTTTGTGCCGTCTTTTTTGTAAGGACTTTTAACAGCTCAAATAAATCTGCATAAATCTGTTCAGTTGTCTTTTGCTGCGTCCTCTTCTCAATCTGTGCTCTTAATTCCTTAAGTCTTTTGAGATAATCTTCTGTATTTTTTAGGAGCCTGTCAACCTCTTTTCCACTAACCTCTTTAACCTTTCCGTGTTCGTAACCTTTGTAATACTTTATTGTTATCTCTTCAAGAATATCAATGTATTTTTTCTCAAGCATCTTTTCTTTATCAACAAATATCTTCTTCATCTCCTTGAATGTTTCTTTAGTTGTAGGTGGAGGATTTCCGTATAACATAACCAATGCCTGGCTAGGGGTTAACACACTCCAATAAATATCCCCTATAACTATATCAAGCAAGGTTCTCTTAACTCTATCCACAGTCTTATCTCCCATAGACATAAACATATCAATTGCTTCTGGAGAGGGTTTTAGCTTCCCCATTTTTAATAAAGCCTTCCAAGGGGTAAAGGTTCCTCTATCGTATGTTGGAACTCCGTCTCTTATAAAAGTGAAGACAACGGGTTCGGCATCCTTGACCCTCTCCCAAAAATCAGTAAGTAAAGAAACTTGAACATTAAGGGTGTTCTTTTTAACTCCAGCCATTGCTTCCGCCTCATCAATATATTGGTATATAATGGATCTAAGACGCTCTTTTAATTCAAGCCTAGGCATCTTCTTTACATCAGTGTCGTTTATTATAACAAAAGCATCGACATCAGATTCTTTTATAACATCTCCTCTAATTAAACTCCCCCCCAAAACATAACTTACAACATACTTCTCAAACTTTTGCAACACAAGTGATTTATGGATTTCCGCAACCCGCAAACTAGATAAAAAACCTGTATCGTGTAAAGGAAAAGACATCGATATAGCACTTACCAAATCAAATTTAGAATCAAAACACAGCTCCCAAGTATCTACAGGAGTCTTAATTTGTAACCAAATCTTTTCTTTAAGCTTTTCTTGAACCTTTCCAAGTTCTTTTACAACCTCTTGTTTAAATTTAGGAATATTCTTAAACTGCTCTTCTGGAACAACCCAATAGAGCTGTATGTATTTTTCGGTTTCTTTTGGGACTTCTTCTTCTTCAACAAACATTCCTATGGCCTGTGGGGGGAGTATGCTCATCGCCATAGTGAAAGGGTATTTCTTAAGAACAAACCCCTTAAATTTATCAAGCTCTTTCTTTATTCTATCCATTTCCTTCTGTTCTGGTATGTTGGCTTGAGAAATAGGGGGTTTCTTTGTAGAATATTTTTCCAATTCCATACCAGGAATTGGTTGATCGTTACTGGTCATGTTTAAAAAACACTCCTAACACTTATAAATCTTACTAAAAAGGAGTAATAAAAAGAGAAAGAAAAAAGATGGTCCATCGAGGAGTCGACCTCAAGGATGACCACGCCTGGGCGTTCATATATCGAGGTTCGATATGGTCCATCGAGGAGTCGAACCTCGGTCTAGGCGGTTTTTAGCGATTTCGCTTCAGCGCTTCCTCAAGGGAAGGTAGTGCGGTAGGAAACCGCCGATGTTAAATCTGTTTAGGATTTACTTTATCTTGGTGTCCTTCGCGTGTAAACGCCCCGTCTTAGCCGTTGGACTAATGGACCTTACTTCATATAGAAAAATTATAATGCTTTTAAAACTTACTCTTAACTACCAAGGGTAATCAGCAACCCTCATTTCTCCATTTGACACCCCTTCAGAATATTTCTTATCGACTTTTGGAGGGACAAGCATTGCTTCTAACCTATCAGCTAGTGAAGGCGCTAAAGAAAGTTTTGTTGGGAATGCAACATAAACATTTCCTTCATTATATATCGCAGAGCCCTTTGGCCTATCACCAGATTCTGTATGAATTTCGGCTCTTGTGGTATCAAAATACCCAAGAGAAACACCAGAAAAATCAACGCCAGCAAGTATTCTTGGTAGCTCTTTTCTTGCATTCTCAAACAGTTCTTCCTGATTTTGGCTTACTCCTTCTTCTGCCATTTTTCCTCCAATGTTCCACACTCTACCTCCAGTCTTAGGATCAGGATGGGTGGTTATTGTTGCAAGTGTTGGAAACTTCTCAACGGCTTTTCTAGAAATATCAATACAGTGTCCGTAAGCGATTGGTAAATTATCTCCTCTAACTATAACCTGTCTAAGGGGTCTTTCTTGCATAACCTCTCTTCCTATTCCCATTCTTCTTGAGAGATCCCTATTTCCTCTACCAGCCGTTAGAATAATGCTTTCTGGATGTATTCTTAAATCCTTATCTGGAAGGTAAACGCTACTAACCCTTCCAGAGGAACCATCAAAACCAACCTCCATGCCCTCCTCATTTGAATAGACAATTCTGTCTAAATTTGGTTTTGCCATTTCGCTTAATAATGAACGAGTTTCTACAACAGGGTCAACAACCCGGTAAGCAATTTCAGCACTTCCCTTTAGCCATTCCGGGTATTCCTCTTTTGTTAGTTCAATTGGTTTTGATTCAAGTATTTGAACCCCCAACCTAGAAAAGATAGCTTTAAGCCTTCTCCCTTTTGGAACCCACAAATATAAATCTCCGGAAACAACATCAACACCAGATAAATCCGGAAAGAGCTCTCCCCTTATATGTCTCCTCCATCTTTCAGGCATTCCTTTAATTTCTGAAACAGAGTCGGCTCTAAAAGCATCTCCTATTGCGTATTTAACTCCCCCGTAAACAGTTCCCTGACTACCTATTGTCTGATCATTTCCAAATCCCGTATTTTCAACTAGTATGTTGCTATAGCCATTGCTTCCAAGCTGACTCATTGCCCATAGTCCAGCAACGCCCCCACCAAAAATAAGATTATCAACCTTTACATCTCTAACCATAACCCTATTTTCAAATAATCTTATTTAAGCATTATGTCAATATAAGATAATAATCCAAATAACAATACTCTCACTTCAAAAACAAATAAATCAAGAAATATATAAAAAATAAAAATAAAATTAAGGAAGTTTTCCTTTTATTGATCCAACGGCTTGTTCTTCAACAGTTCCCGATCCAACAGTATGGTATATAACGACCTGTTCATTAACTCTAGCTCCAGAAACTAAATCGCCAGTACACGTTGCTGTTATTACCCCAAGCTCTCCAGCAAGGATAGGCACGTCAACTATATCTTCAGCAACAGCCTGACAATCAGGACCTATTTTAACCTGAGTAATATTTACATCCTCTGCTAAACCATTTCGAAATTCAAGTAGTATTGTATCGCCTGTAGCATCTATAGACATAGCATTCTTAACAAACGGTTTAGTCATAACAAAATCAGCACCAGTCCCGGTAGGATCACCTATAATGTACCATAAAACTCCCACAACAATAATTGCAGCCAAAATAGCCCAACCATAAGTCATAAGAAACTCCATGGCAGCTTGTCCCTTCTTTTCTTTCATTTCAACCTCCTTTTTTCCTTTTGTTTAATTTAATTAAACTACAAAATAACTATAGAGAAAATAGTATTTAAACATTTCCTTTAAGGCAGTCCATAAAATGTACTGTGATTAGCGTCGATTCTAAAGATTCCGGGCATTCCAACAACAGCAGAGTTGGAAGGATCATCTGCTGAAAAATAAATGTGATCCACACAACTTTTTGCACCTGGATCAAGACTTATTGCTAAGAATGCAGCTCTGTCAACAAAACTTTCTATACCATTGGGATCTGCACTTAAATTCCCTTCCAGCCTATTTAAGAAACTAGGAGCATCTGAATTTGAGGCATAATATCCTTGTGAAACGTGCTTAGAGAAGTTTGATATATCTCCTCCATCGGCATAATTTCCTTCATAAATAGTCCTATTAATCTTTCTTGTAATCTGGGAATTACTGTTTATTAAATACAACGGGTCTTCAAAATGTTCAACAGATATGGAGGAGGTAATGTTTTGTTTTTTTTGCCATTTAGCCAGACCGGATTTATCTTGTAAAACAAAATCTGATGAGAGGGTTAATTGAACATTCCACGGGTCAATCTGTCTAATATCTAATGTTGAATTATCTATTATTACTTCAACGTTTATTTTTTTGGATTTATTGTTTATAGAGTTAATAATATCATTATATGTTGCCCCTTCTAATATTGTGCTGTTAGTAACCCCATTAATCGTTCCATTAAAAAAAGTCTCATTAAAAAAATCATCAACAACTATGTAATTCCCCTTTGTAATCTCCTCTCCAGCCAAAAATAAAATCCTAAAACCAGAGATAAAAAGCTGCCTTTCAAGATTCTCTTCCATAGAGTTCATAAAACTCTGCATCGTTGTTACACGTATCTTTACTGTTTGTCTATCCTGATATATTGAAAGTAATTCAAAGGAAACAAACATTAGAGCAATTAAAACTATGGCTAGTATTGTAAATATCTGCCCCTTCTTATTTTTATTTCTCAAAATATTTATCTTCATTTTAAGGTTGTGGTTTATTTTATTGTAAAGCTGTTGTTTATTTTATTGTAAAGTTGTGGTTTATTTTATTGTAAAGTTGTGGTT
>Ga0180007_10002968_pt1 | contig 19507 bp, 15 predicted proteins | sample MM_PC_MetaG_FD_121122 | JGI IMG/M metagenome (GOLD analysis project Ga0180007, IMG submission 121122) | Groundwater microbial communities from the Aspo Hard Rock Laboratory (HRL) deep subsurface site, Sweden - MM_PC_MetaG | ecosystem: Environmental > Aquatic > Deep subsurface > Groundwater... | reverse complement strand
TGACTCACTGGAAAAGTATGCTGACAATCCGTTTTTTGGGCTTCTAATTGTGGATTTTGAGGACGAGTCTGTGACATTACCAGTCCCTGCTCATGAAAATGAGCACAAAAAAGATGACGCTTCGGAACGTGCAGAGGAAGATTTGACCGTGGAAGTTGTTGATATTCAAGAAAAGGATATAAATGAAGATAGTGAAAGGTTTGGGGAAAGTCTTGTATCTGAAAAGGTTGAGAATGAGGATGAGGGGAAAGCCGAAGTCCCAGAAGAACAGGCTAGCAAGCCTGAAGGGACCAAAGGAAAGATACAGGAGATTGGTGAAAAAATCAAAGACAAACTAAGGGATAAAAAGACGTATCAGGTAATTTTGGATAAAATTAAAGAGTATCTCGTGAAAGCCTATCAGTTTATCAAGAAATACATTTGGGAGGGCTTGATGGGTATGAATAAACATGGAATGTTCATACGAGGTGCTGGACCTAAGACCTCGATACGGGGAATAATAATTCTCATTATCATAGGAGTTCTTATCCTTTTCATAAGTGTTAAGGCTGTAAAGAAGGGTTCTCAAACGAAGGAGCAAAAAGAAGACATAAATGTTATACTTTCTGAAGTTGATGAGCAGTTTTCAAATGGTCGTACAATCGGACAGGCAGGAAATATTTCGGAAGCTGTTGTTGTTATAGATGATGCGCTTTCAAGACTAGACAAAGCTTTGGAGTATGGGGTTTTAATGGAAGAAATAGAAGTAAAGAAAAAAGAAGGGGTAAGTATATTGGATGAGATAACAAGAGCTGTTCCGGTTGATGGGTCGACCTTAATAACCTCATTATCGGGGTATATTGAAGGAGCGACTTCAAGTGATATAGTACTTGTTGGAAAGACTCTCTATATTACAGATCCTGAGAATTCAGCTATCTATGCTGTGAGTGTTGATGGCGGTGATGTAACAACGTTCATTGGTGATGAAATATTAGTTACTCCTAGATGGATTACAGCCAATGAAGCGGGAAACCTGCTTGTGTACGACAATGATGTTGGGATTGTGAAAGTGGATGTTGATTCACGAACGGTTGAAAGCATTCCCGGACTGTCCTCAACAAGCGTTGGAGATGTAAATGAGATTGACAGCTATACTGATAAAGACGGAAATGAGTACATTTACTTATTGAGAAATCAGGCACAAGATGTCCAGAAAATTTCCAGATATGCTTCGGGCTATTCTTTCCCGGTACTGAGATGGTCGAGTGAAAAACTAACGGATGTCACGGACATGGAGATCGATGGCAAGATATATTTCTCATCTCCAAGTCAAGGAATCTTTAGATACTGGGTAGATGGTATCGATCCTTATACATTAGTTGGAATGGATAGAGAGATTGCTACTCCTGATTGTATAGAGATGGACGATGGGCTTGTGTATATAGGTGACTCTGGCAATGGCAGAATAGTAGTTCTAAGTAAGGGTGCGTCGCTTACTCCAACTCAGGGGAAGTTTTTAGCACAAATTGTCTTCAGAGGGGAAGGAGGCTTCAGGAATATTCGAGATATTGCTGTCGATAACGATAATAGGGAGCTTTATATTTTAGATGCTGAAGATGTTTATAAAATTGACCTTGTTCTGGTAGATGAAAATGTCGAAAAATATGAATAGTAAGGTTTATGCCCGCAATAAAAGGGCTCTATCTGATTATGAGATTGTAAAGAAGTTTGTTGCAGGAATCATGCTGAAAGGGTACGAAGTCAAATCGATTCGTCAGGGAAATGCTAACCTCAAAGATAGCTACATTCGCCTGAAAGACTTGGAAGCTTGGATTATAAATTTATATGTACCCTTGTATAAGCATTCCACTGTTAAGGAATATGAGCCAAGAAGGAAGAGAAAAATATTATTGAATAAAAAAGAACTCAAAGAGCTGGTTATTGCTCAAGATGCAAAGAAGATGTCTATTATACCTCTGGAAATATATGCAGAGGGGAAAAAGATAAAGGTAGAAATCGGTACCGGTAAGGGAAGGCGTCAGTATGACAAAAGGATGAAATTAAAAGAGCGTGACCTAAAAAGACAGTTGGCCTCTGAATTATCCGGGAAAGCGACTTTTTGAGTGATAGTTGCTTATGTCAGGTTTAGCATGTTAGAATTGCAGACTATAGAATAGTAACATGGATCCAAATACAAATAATAATCAACAATTAGGTAATGACGGGTCTGGGGCTTTCCAGTCCACGCTGGCGCAAGCGCCTGTTTCTCAAGCTCAGACTCAGGATCCTCCATTACAAGACCCAGATTCAAATGTAAATTCAATTTCCAGTCCGACACCGCAAACTGATGATACGGCAAGTCCTAATTTAAATAGCACAAGCGATTTGAGCCTAAATCCTAAAGGAGTTGTGCCATCGCCTTCACCGGAAATTCCAACGAGAATTGAGAAAGGGACTGAGATCGTAAGCAGTCCAGAATCTGCAAGCGAAGATGTATCTGTCTCTGAAACTGAGAAAATGCCGCAACCTCTTCCCAAGCTTGAGGAAAAGAACAGAGTTGATGCTCCGGAGGTGATACCAAATCTTACAAAATTTGAAAATCCTTTTAAAGTCTATGGGTACAAAGTTTCAGACCAGGTTGCCGATATGGGGCAAAAGCTCATGGCGACCAGAGCTGTGGGAGATGTCTCATCAGCAAAAACCTGGCTTCTTGTTTTGGTAGGCAGGCTCCTTCGAATGGGCAGCCCAACGAGCACTCAGCAAAACCCACAGTGACATTGAGGTCGTTAGTTCCTTTTGAAATTTATTTACTTTGACTTTTAGAAAAGCGTTGAGAGTATGATTCCAAAGGTGTATGCACAAACTATAAATGATATTGGAGCTGCCTCGGGGGACGACAGTAATGTAGAAGTTTTCCTTATCCTGATATTGGGGGTTTTAGTAATCATTTCTATTGCTGTCGGTGTTTGGTTTACTTTAAATTTCCTGAAGAAAATGAAAGAACGTGCGTATGAGAGACGTTCTTTAAAAATGATTTTGCTGGAAATCCGTGTGCCACATAATAACGAGGTCGAGATAAATGCGATGGATCAGTTATTTTCTTCATTATTTGGACTTTCAAAGGGAGGAAAGGGTTTAAAGAAGTATTTTGATGTTTCGGATTTTATAAGCTTTGAGATAGTTGCATTTCCTGAGACTATTCGTTTCTACATTTGTGTTTCTGAGAACCTTCGAGCTATGTTGGAAAAACAGATTCATTCTTCATATCCAACAGCGGATATAAAAGATGTAGAGGAGTACAATATCTTTGAGGAAACGGGGAAGGTCGCTTATGCTACCTTGGCTCAGGATTCGGAAAAGTATAAGCCATTGAGAACTTATGAAGATCTTTCAGTTGACCTGATCTCTTCAATTACAAATTCTGTTAGCAAGATGACGGAGGGGGAGGGAATCGCTATTCAGGTCATTGTTTCCCCTGCAGGAAATAAATGGCGTACTACCGGGAAAAACTTTGTAAATGGTTTGAAAAAGCAATCCTCAGACGGTGAAAACAAATCTCCTGTGCCTGAAGATGTGACTGGAGCAGTTGAAAAGAAATGTTCAAAAGTGGGGTTTTATACGGATATACGAATTGTTGCGGTTGGAAGAAACCAAGATTCTGCCAATAGACATGTAATGAATGTTATAGCTGCATTTGAGCCGCTTAAGAGCCAGCAGGGAAACTCTTTGATTAAAAAGAATTCTGGAAAAGGGAAAGGGAAACAGTTCGTGAGAATGTTTGTGTATAGGATGCCGAAAGGTGAAAATATTTTAAATACCGAGGAGCTTGCAACTATTTACCATTTTCCTAACAAAAATATTCAGACCCCGCATATTCACTGGCTTCTCTCAAAGAGAGCCCCAGCTTCCCAGGAAGTTCCAACGAAAGGCTTGTGGCTGGGTCAATCTATATATAGGGGAGTAGCACGTAATGTGTGTATAAAGGAAGATGATCGTAGGAAGCATATGTATATAGTTGGTAAAACTGGTATGGGCAAATCGTACCTGCTTCAGAGCTTAGCACTTCAAGATATTATAGCTGGGAAGGGGATAGCTTTTCTGGATCCGCATGGAGATCCTGCAGAGTGGTTGATTGAAAGAATTCCGCCAGAGCGTTCTGAAGATGTTATCTACTTCAATCCTGGAGATACTGAGCGTCCGCTTGGTTTCAATATTACTCATTTCTTTGACGAACAAGATAAGCATAGGATAGTGAACTCGTTTATCGGACTCATGTATAAAATGTTCGATCCCAACAGACAGGGTATTGTTGGACCTCGTTTTGAGAGGGCAGTAAGGAACGCGATGCTTACAACGATGTCGGAAAGAGGAAATACTTTGATAGAAGTTATGAGAATTCTTACTGACCCGCAGTTTGTAAAGAGGAAGTTGCCATTGGTTACGGACGAAATAGTGAAAAGATACTGGACCGACGAGATCGCTCAAACAAGTGACTTCCATAAAAGCGAAGTCCTTGGTTATATTGTTTCAAAATTCGATAGGTTTGTAACAAACAAGTTGATGCGAAATATCATAGGACAAAGTGAATCTAGTTTTGATGTGAGAAAGATTATGGACGAAGGCAAGATTCTTATAGTAAACTTATCAAAGGGAATTGTTGGAGAAGAAAACTCTCAGTTTCTGGGACTCTTGCTTGTTCCTAAGATTCTCTCTGCTGCTATGAGCAGGGCAGATGTACCAGAGGAGCAGAGACGAGATTTTTATTTATATGTAGACGAGTTTCAGAATTTTGCTACAGATGATTTCTCTCAGATTCTTTCTGAGGCAAGAAAGTATAGATTAAATCTAATTGTGGGCAATCAGTATATCTCTCAGATAGACGAAAGAATACGAGATGCTGTTTTTGGAAATGTCGGTACTATTATTAGTTTCAAAGTTGGAGTGAATGATTCACAATATCTTCAGAACGAATTTTCCCCGGTGTTTGACCAGAACGACCTGATAAATCTGGAAGCGGTAAACGCGTATGCAAAACTGCTTGTAGATGGTGAATATCCGCCGCCATTCTCAATGTATACTCACCTGAGGAACTCCCCCTTTGGAGTTCCAAAAGCTGATATGGAAGTTGCCCAGACGGTGAAAGAGCTATCTCGGCTAAAGTATGGGAGAGATGTTGGCATCGTAGAGACAGAAATTTCTCAAAGGGCAGAGTTAGGTGATGAATACAATGAAAAAACTCCTGGCATGAGCGGCTTTGGAGGGGGTTTCCCTCCGCCACCGGCATTTAATCCTGCGGGGCCAAAGATGAGGTAGGTTACATTTCCAACTCTATTTCTTGTTCCCCTGATTGCTTTGATAATCAGGTTCATGTTTATCAGGTAATTAAAACCTAAGCCAAATTCAAATCTTTTTTTATAAAGATTCCGCTCAATGACATTATATATGTGATTTCTAGCAGTAGAATCGTAGGATTAAACTGGAAAGGCGATCGGCAGTAACCTTGAGACTTGGAAGGAGTTTAGAATTTATAAAAGCACTAAAAGAAGCTTAAGAGAAAGAGCGATAGGCTCTTAAAGTGAGGCACTTTAGTCAGGGTTGTAACTTAAAGTAGGAGACCATGGAGACAGAAGATAAGTTGGGAGTAATCTTTTCAGATGTGAGCTAGAGGTGGAATCCCGCCAGCGGCTGATTAATTCGCGTAAGCACAGACTTCGTCCCTGACTTGTCTTCGCAAACCGCTCACCTGCCTGACGGCAGACAGGTTGAACGAACCACCGATCTCGGTCTTACCTGCCCGATTATCTCTTTAAAATGCGCCAGGGTAGACTCGAACTACCGACCTCGGCTTTATAAGAACCGCGCTCTCACCAGCTGAGCTACTGGCGCATTTTTTTTAAAGTTCTGTTAATTTGTTCAGGCGGGTAAGAATCACACTCTTACCAACTGAGCTACTAGCCCGTAATCTCTTATTTTATTCCGAATACTCTAAAAGTTCAAGATAGGTCAATATCTATTGGATTAACAAGGTTAGATGTCTAAAGAGGGATAATTTTCGTTGATTTTCTTGTTGGCTTATCTTTTATGAATTGCAAGTACTTCTTTGTGCTTGTGAGTCTTTTATGACCGACTATCTCTCCGATTATCTCAGAGGACATTCCGTTTTTAAGCTGATGAACAATAAATGTATTCCGAATGTCATTGACTGTGGCTGATTTAATGCCGGCTTTCTCAAACGCACGTGAGATACTCGTTCTTATATTCCTGACAAGCAGTGAGTTCCCTGTTTTTGTTACAAATAATGATTCAACCTTATCGTTTGATTGAGGCCTGATTTGAAGGTAGTTTTTTATGGCAGCCAAGGCTACCTCATTTATCTCAACAGATCTTCTTGTGTTACTGCCGTATGCAGAAATATTTAGATATTTTCTATTCCCATCAATTTTGAGATCGCCTAGGGTTAGCCGGGCAAGTTCACCGATACGCACGCCTGTCTGCAGGAGTATTTCAACGATTGTATAAAGCCTGATATTTGTTCTTGCGACATCACGCAAGGCTCTATATTCTAGTCTGGTCAAGACTCTTGGGGGTGAGATTTTATATTTGGGATGATTTACTGATGTTGCAGGATCCGTTTTAGTTTTCTGATTTGAAAAGAGAAATTTAAAGAATGTCTTCATACTATTAATTTTCCTGGAGACTGTTTTTAGGGTGTAATTATTCTTCTTATCGGACTTGATTGTGTTGACAAAGTTATTGAGATGTTCTGTGGTTATAAGGTCGACTTCCAAAACTTTTATGATTTTTTCTAGGAAATCTGACAGCTGTTGTATGTCTTTGGAATATGCAGTTATCGTTGATTCTGACCTTTTTTGTTCCTTTAGGTAACTGACAAATTCTATTTGTGCTTCCGATAAATTCATATTCAATCTTGTAAAAACTAGAGGATTACTTTATTCTATCATTGACCAAAGAATGATGTCAATGTGTCGAGTTGAAAATGTTGGGCAAAGGATTTATTATAGTTTAATACGTTTGTCAGATATAAAGAGATGTTTATTCTTAAGAAAATTCGATACAGACTAAGCAAGGTGCTAAATGCTCTGGTTAGAAAATCGTTTTCAGTCCAAGTTAACTGGGCATATTGGATTTTCACATTTATCTGCTTTCTCAGCATTGTGCTTCTGGGTGCAAACATTTTTAGGATAATCAAAAAAGGGCAGGAAAGATATAATATAATTCAAGAAGAGAGGTCAAGACTTGAGAAGCTCTATGAGAAGAATTATCAGCTCAAAGAGGATCTGAAGTACTATTCTAGTAAGGAATACATCGATATCAAAGCACGAGAGGAGCTTAACCTTGTCTTTCCTGACCAGAAATTGGTATTCATTGAGGAAGGAGAGGTCCCAAGTTTTGAAAGTGAAGAAGGAAAGGAGTCAGAAAAGCGCGAGCCTCACTGGAAGCTTTGGTATGATTTGCTTTTTTGATATACTTTTTGTTATAGTCTATCCGGTGTGTAGAAATCGCGGGGTGGAGCAATGGTAGCTCGCTAGGCTCACCTGCCTGACTGCGTCACGCAGGCAGGTAACCTTGGGAGACAGAAAGAATTAGATGTTTGCAATGAATGATGTTTTATGTTTATTGTTTAGAATCAGAAGCGAAAGAGAATTTTCATTACTACGGTTTTACTAGCAATATAGAGAAAAGACTTGAAGCACACAAGAGAGGGAAGGTAAGAACAACGAAGAGATTCAAATCATTGAAGTTATTGGGATATAGAAAATTCAGAAGTAGAGATGTAGCTTTGCAATTTGAGAAAGATCTTAAACGAAAAGCTAGTTATAGGAATAGGTTTGTTCGAGAATTAAAGACGCGGGGTGGAGCAGTGGTAGCTCGCTAGGCTCATAACCTGGAGGTCATCGGTTCGAATCCGATCCCCGCAATAGAAAAGCTCATTCTTTTAAGAAGTTTTTGGGATAAAGGTTCTTCCGTAAAACGGGACTAGGTCGAATTTTGACTCTGCTTCGATAAACTCTGCATTGTCAAGTTTCGCCTTGAGAAATCCGATCCCCACAATAAAGTTTATTCCATCGTGTTCAAGAGAAATGTATTATGTATACTGCCTAATATCAGAAAAGAAAGTCTGATTCCATTATTATGGATTTACGAGCAATCTTAAAAATCGAATAGCTGAACATAAGTGATGGAAAAGTCATTACAACTAAGAGATTTTTACCTATTCTCTTCTTATCCAGTTGCTGAGATATTAATTTTTATTAATTTTATTTGTATAGTAAAATACATCTTACTTTGTTAGAGCATTGGCGGGGTAGCTCAGAAGGTTAGAGCGGGGGACTCATAAGCCCCAGGTCGCGAGTTCGATTCTCGCCCCCGTCACTAAATATTGTTTATAGATACGGATTTTATATTTTTGGAAATAAAAATGGATGCAACTGATCAGAATGAACAAGGACAAAAAACCAAGATTTCGGGGCGGGTAAATGTGCAGAAGTTTCGTCCAAAGAAACGAAGCTTGTTTAGTTATTTGCTTCCGATTTTATTGATCGCCGCAGTCTTGGGAAGCAGCTTTTTTAGATTTTTCTCTAGTGAAGAATCTGAGTCTGTAGGAATCTCTGAGCTTTATGCAGATGCTGAGGCTGGAAGAGTAGAGGAGTTTACGATTTGTGAAGGAAAAGTCGAAGCCAAACTGAAGGATAGTGATACAATTAAAGTAGCCAACTACAGAGGAACTAACTTTGAAGATGTCCTGATAGATAAGGGAAAGTTGGGGTTATCTTTATCAGATATCAGATTTAACTATTGTGATGAACCTGTGGACTGGGCCATGGTCATAAATGGTATTTTCAACATCCTTATGTTTGTGGGAATTATTGGGCTAGGCCTCTTTCTTATCAGAGGGATTCAGTCTAGCGGAAATAAACTCTTCACTTTTGGTAAGAGCAAGGCAAAACTTGTGTTCGGTAGAAAGCCAGATCTAACATTTGATGATGTTGCTAACTATGAGGAAGCAAAAGAGGAACTCCGGGAAATAGTTCTGTTTCTAAAGGATCCAAAAAGATTCTTGAAGTTAGGTGCAAGGATACCTAAGGGGCTGCTTTTAGTTGGTCCTCCGGGAACTGGTAAAACTTATTTTGCCAGAGCTGTAGCAGGCGAGGCAGGTGTCCCCTTTTTCCATACTTCTGGAGCTGAGTTCGAAGAGATGCTTGTAGGTGCAGGAGCATCAAGAGTTCGTGATCTATTTGCAAAAGCAAAGAGAGCCGCTCCTGCACTTATTTTTGTAGATGAAATTGATGCTGTTGCAAGAAAAAGGGGAACGACGATTCAGAGTAGTAGTACTGAACAAACATTGAATCAAATTCTAGTTGAAATGGATGGCTTTGAACAACACGTCAATGTTATTGTGATAGCTGCTACCAATAGACCAGACGTTCTCGATCCGGCAATCTTAAGACCTGGCAGGTTTGATAGGAGAATAGTATTAGACCTTCCAGATATTGATGGGCGTAAAAAAATTCTTCAAGTACATGCAAAGAATAAACCTATGGCGAAAGATGTGAATCTCGAGAGAGTTGCAAAACGTACTGTGGGTTTTTCTGGAGCTGATCTTGAAAACATGCTTAACGAGGCTGCAATTATCGCTGCAAAGGACGGGAGAAAAGAAGTTGAGGCTGGTGACATAGAAGAAGCTGCTACCAAGGTTGTTATTGGTCCGGAAAGGAAGAGAAAGAGGACCGAAAAGGATATTGAGCTAATTGCATACCATGAGGCAGGACATGCACTTGTATCTAAGTTTGTGCCTCAAAGTGATCCGGTACATAGGATTACTATAATTTCGAGAGGAATGTCGCTTGGAAGTACGATGTATCTTCCTGAAGATGATGAACTTCTAATAAGCAAGACAAAGATTGTATCTAAAGTCAAAACTCTGCTGGCTGGTAGAGCAGCAGAAGAGTTAAGATTTAACGACATTTCAACGGGGGCTTCCGATGATATTGAGAAGGCGTCTGATCTTGCAAGGAGGATGGTGATGAAATACGGTATGAGCAAAAAGCTTGGACTGGTAGAATATGGCAAGAGTGACAAGCTAAAGTACCTAGGATATGCTTATCAGGATCAAAGAGATTACTCTGAAGAAACAGCCAGAGAAATCGATAATGAGGTAAGGCAGGTGATAAATGATGCTTACAGCGAGGTTTTATCAATTCTCAAGAAAAACGAAAACAAGCTTAACAAATTAGCAAACCTTTTGATCGAAAAAGAAGTTGTAGAGGCTGTGGAGTTTGAGAAAATGATGGGGGATGGAAATGCGAAGTAGGAAAATTCACAAATCTCTGTCGAAAAAAAATGATCCTACTTGTTGTATTGGCGTGTTTGTTTTTCTTTACCCTTTGTTGTATCGCACCTATTATATTTATGGTACTATTTGACATGTATCTTGTTCTCTTGTGGCTTCTCAGTAAGAATTAGAAGCTTAGTATAATGTAGTTTGGTATCTGGGCAAACCTTCATGAAAAAGAAAAAGCGGTTTATACTAATTGATTCAAATTCTCTTATCCATCGTGCTTATCATGCATATCCTGCGCATCTTTCAACTTCAAAGGGCGAACAGATAAATGCGGTTTACGGATTTACTTTCTTGCTTATCAAGGTGGTTGAAGACTTAAAGCCTGATTATCTGGTTTGTGCTTTTGACTCATTAGCTCCAACGAAGAGGCATAAAGTATACAAAGATTATAAAGCTCACAGGAAACCGATGGAGGAAGAACTTGTCGCGCAACTGCCAAAAGTGAAGGAAGTTGTTGAAGCTTTCGATATCCCTGTCTTCAAAAAAGATGGATATGAAGCAGATGATCTTATCGGAACTATAGAGAATGATGCGCAAATAAAAAATATGGAAAAGATAATTGTTAGCGGTGATCAGGATATGTTTCAGCTGGCAGACGATGATACCAAGATTTACCTTTCTGGTAAGAGCTTTAGTCAGTCGAAGCTTTACGGACCAGACGAGGTGCGGGAAAAAACAGGGATGAAGCCTAATCAGATAATCGAGCTCAAGGCTTTATATGGTGATCCTTCGGACAATATTCCTGGTGTTAAAGGTATCGGGAAGAAAGGGGCAGAAATTCTTATCGAGGAATTTGGCAGTATAGATAAGATATATGATAACCTTGATGGTGTAGAGAAAAGGTTCTTAAAAAAACTTCAAGATGATAAAGAGACAGCCTTTCTAAGCAGAGATTTAGCAAGAATTATGAGAGATGTTCCAATAGGGTTCGACCTAGGAAAATCACAATGGAGGAATCTAGATATTCATAAAATCCGAAAATTATTTCGAAAATATGAATTCAGATCATTGTTAAAGAAGGCAGAAGTGATTGTTGGTGCGAATGATCAAGTATCTGGAGCTGGGAAACTGGCAAAGCCGAGGTTATCAGTTAGCCTGGCCAAGGTTCAATTCATTGAAAAAGCGTCCGATTTCAACAGTCTTCTACAGCAACTTGCAAAACAGAAAGTCGTAGCTGTTTTTGCTAATTCCATTTCGGATAACTGTGTCGAAATGTTGCCTCAAAATCTGACTCTAAGCCTTAGTCGGGGAACAAATTATACTGTAGGTGCAAGTCTTATTACTCGGGATGGCAAACTGACAAGCGAGGGGGAAATGCTTAGAAAAATTTTTATAAATTCTTCAATAATGAAGGTAGGTTATGATATTAAGGACCTGATACATTGTTTCAGAAATCTTGGGATATCCGGGCTTGATAATTATTATGATATCAAAATTGCCGCGTTTTTGGTTCAGGCTGGAAGCGGAAGTGTTGCCCTGAAAGACTTGATTTTCAACTACCTTGGTGAAGTTGTCGAAGATCCGAGTCAGAACCTGGAGATGGGATTTGGAGGTAGGAAAGAGGCGGGTTTTCTTCTTCAGATATATTCAATCATAAAGGTCAAATTAACAGAAAGGAAGCCTAAGTCTCGATGGGGACTTTCAAGGCTATTTGGGGAAATCGAAATGCCGCTTGTAAAAATCCTTGCGGATATGGAGGCAACCGGTGTTGCGGTCGATTCTGAGTACCTGTCAAAGTTATCTTTCAATTTGGCGCGAAAAATAAATAAAGTCGAGAAAGCGATATATAGTTGTGTTGGACATGAATTTAACCTCAATTCTCCCAAGCAAGTTTCAGAAGTACTTTTTAAGGAACTCGATCTCTCTCCTTCAAGAAAAAATAAGGGTGGAAGTTACTCGACTAGTGCGGCCGTACTCGAGGGCTTAAAAGGAACCCACCCAGTTATTGATAATTTATTGGTTTATAGGGAGTTGTCGAAGATAAAATCAACTTATACAAACTCACTTCTTGAATGTATCGATAAGAATACCGGTAGAATTCATACTTCTTTTAACCTGGCTGTTACATCCACAGGACGCCTTTCCTCTACAAATCCTAACCTGCAGAATATTCCAATCGCTACAAATATAGGCAAGAAGGTTCGAAGAGCGTTTGTGGCTGAGAAAGGGTGGAAGTTAATTTCGTTCGATTATTCTCAGCAAGAACTGCGTTTGTTGGCTCACCTTTCGGAAGATCCAAATCTATGGAAAGCTTTTGCAGAAGACCTTGACATTCATACCCATACAGCCGCAGGATTATTCGACAAACCTAGTTATAAGATAACAAAGAAAGAGAGGAGTGTCGGTAAAACAGTGAATTTCGCAGTAATGTATGGCATGGGTTCGAGAGGTCTATCCGAATCATTAAAAATTAGCTACGAGGAAGCAGAAACTTTCATAAAGAAGTACTTTGAACAATACTCAGATGTCAAACGGTTTTATGATATGTATATTGGCGAGGTGGAGAAAACGGGTTATGCTGAGACAATGTTTGGAAGAAGAAGATCTGCTGCAGGTCTTACAAGTGGAAACTTCTTTGCACGGAAGGCTGTATACAGAGAGCTGATCAATTTCCCTCTTCAGGGTTCTGCTGCAGATATGATGAAGCTGGCTATGATTGAGACAGCTAGACTGATAGATAAAAAGTATAAGCAAGTTGCAAGAATCATTCTCCAGATACATGACGAATTGATTCTTGAGGTAAAAGAAGAAGAGACAAAGGGGACATTTGCTGAGGAAGTAAAACATCTGATGCAGGATATCTGTAAATTAAAGGTTCCAATCCAAGTCAACTACGAAATAGGAGATAGTTTGGAGGAGATCCATTGAACTTTACTACTTACTGCAACTTCTGTAGAATGAGAGAAGTTTATTATCTTTGTGAAAGGAAATATGAAAGAGAAATCATCAGTTTCGAAAAACGCATTAAAAGTAGCTTTTTATGGTGCAGCAGCTGTTGTTGGTGTCTTGATGGCCGTATCGGCTGTAAAGAAGAGAGGTTCTGCGATAGGAAGCGGAGGTAAGAAACTCATAAAGAAAGCAAGGAATGAAATAAAAAGCAAAAAGGACAGGTTGAATATGAGGCAGAAAAGAATTCTGAGTCTATTTGATAAAGAAGAAAAGATAACAAATGAAATGATCTCTAGCGTGATTGAAGGTGTGACGAAGCGCACTTTGCGGCGAGACATGGATTTTCTGGAAGAAAAAGGCTATGTCAAGCAAATAGGCAGAACAAAAGGAAGTTACTATATGCTGAGTTAATTATTTCTCTGATTATTGAGCAATCCTCGAGCAATCTCTATCAGAGAGTTTTCTGATTTTCTTGCTAGATAATTTGGATTTCTACCTTCTCCACTCAGCCTATGAAGCATAATTGCTCCAATGTATTTATAAGTTCTAGAGATGATGTCATTCATTGCCGAAACCCTGACACTTTTATGCTGCCAAAATTCTCGAGTGTAATTTTTCAGGAACCTCTTGCTTTCGAGAGTGATTATTTTTTCACTGGTTTCAGTATTGATCTCTAAGTACCAATGAGCTAGAAGATATCCGAGATCAAATGCCGGATCAAATCGGACTACATTTTGAAAATCGACAATAGCAACCTTAGCCGATGGTCCGACGAGTATATTTTTTGCAGCAAAGTCTCCATATAAAATAGCTGTTCTGCATTTGAGACTTTCCAAGAAAAGAGCTTCTGTGGCTTTCATTTCAAGCGCCCTGCTTCCTTCAAGTCTGAATTTTACTATAAAGTCTATGTGTTCCTGATTCTCCTTTGCGGGACGTATCATAAAGGAGGTATCAAAGGTTTTAGCGTGAATTTTCGCAGTTAACTTCGCTAGTATTGGTAAAATTTCGAAGTGGAGTCTTGAGTCTTTGAATTCTGCTGCCAAAATTTTGAAGTTCTTTCCAGCTTCACTCATGACGATTATCTCATTCCAATGATCATATATTATAACTTCAGGAATTATCCCTTTCCAATAGTTACTAAACCACAAAAGGGACTTGTATTCATAAAACTGTCTGTCTAGTGGAGCAGAGAATCGAGGTGCAATCTTTACATAGTCAAAAGCCTGCTTTAGGTAAATCTTTTTTCTGGATCTTAGGAGAACTTCATAAACATAATTAACATTTGTATATTCCCTTATCTCCTCGATTCTGAGAATGTTCTTTTGTTTGACAATGTTACTATCTTGAAGATATTTTCCTATATTTTCTGTGTTGAGAATTGTTTGATGTTTTTTCATAGGGATTATTATAAATTGAATTTACAATTTACCCTATAGAGGGTAAAATAGATTTTATGAAAAGAACTTATAAAGATATTCTGGCTTACTTTGATTTCTCAAGTCTCAAGATTGAAATACTTGAGATCCTCGATACGGACAGAAAGGCACTGACGATAAAGGAAATAAATTCAAAACTTGATAGCCGTGGGAAGAATCTATATCGTCCTATAAAATTCTTATTGGAGCAGGGACTTATCACTGAACTGGATACCTATCCAGCGAGTTATAGGGTAAAGGATCTACAGTCAATTCTAAAGAGGAGACTTGAGGAGGCTGTCCAAGAGATTACAAATCTGCAAAAAGAGAGGGGAATTGTTGGCAGAAGGCGTGTTCTCTATCGTCCGATTATTAGGTCCTTTGAATCCAGGGATGAGTACAAGAGATATGGCAGAGCAAGAATGCCTAAAGTTTCAAGGACTCTCAGAATAGTAGCAAGCGGCAGTGAGCAAAATAGCGAATTCTGGAAAACCCATCTGGACATTATCAAAAGAAAAGGGAAAGTATGGTTTATTGTAAACAACTTGAATACATCCGAACTCAAGAGGTTTGAGAACTGGGAACGGTCAGGAATTCTACTACGAAGGAAATATCTTGCTGGTTTGAATTTGGTTATCTATGACGAAGATACTTTTCAGCTGGGAGCTAGGCAGAACAAGAACACTCGGGATAAATTTGGCATTGCTTCGAACGATAAAATTCTTGTTTTGTTCTTTATCAGGTATTTTGATATCCTTTGGGAGAGCGCTGAAAGAATTCAGTTTTAGATTTATTTTTACTAAAAGTTCTGATGCTTAAACCTGTTTTTACAATTACTAATGAGCTCCTAAACTCTATTGCCCAAATTGAGGCAGCTAAGCAGATTATTGAGAATGCACCACTTATACCTTCCTGGGAGAGGAGATTTCAGCAGGAGGCTCGTGAGAGAACAGTTTATTTCTCAACAAAAATTGAAGGAAATAAATTGGACTTTGATGAAACTAAGAAAGTAATGAAAGGAGAGGAAGTCAAGACTTTTCGTAGAAGAGATATAGTCGAAGTGGCAAATTACCGAGAAGTAATAGCCTACATCGACAAGCTTAAAAACAAAGATATCAATAAAGAACTTGTTTTGTCTGTGCACGCTAAGGTCATGAAGAGAATTCTCCCGACAAGCGAACTTGGAAAGTTTCGTACCTGTGGCGAGGCACTTATCAATTCTGAAACATATGAGGTTGTCTTTGAACCCGTTGGGCAGGAATTTATTGATGGGGAAATGGAGAATTTGTTCGGATGGCTTGAAAGCGAATCTGGCGCCGAAGTTCATCCGATTGTCCGGGCAGGAATCATTCAGTACGAGATTTCAAGAATCCATCCTTTTACTGACGGTAATGGGAGGACGGGAAGAATTCTTGCGACATATAGTTTGTATGCAGACGGTTATGATATTAAAAGATTTTTTTCTTTGGAAGAATATTATGATCAAAATCTTGAAAATTATTACCATGCCCTAGAAAGCGTAGAGGAAAATGACGATGATCTCACACATTGGCTTGAGTTCTTTGCTAAAGGCTTGAGTATAGAACTTCAAAGGATCAAGGATAAGGTTTTGAACCTGAGTACAGACTCGAGGAGGCGTAAGAGTTTCGGACAGGTAGCGCTTAATGAACGTCAGATAAAGATCATAGATTTCATTCTTCAAAACGGTAAGATCAAGAATAAAGATTGGCAGAAGATGTTCAGGGATATAAGCGATGACAGTATTCTTAGGGACTTAAAAGACCTTATCCGAAAAGGAGTTGTGATGAAAAAGGGTAGAACTAAAGCTGCTGCCTATGTCTTGAAATAGCTGGTAAAATTCTGGAAGCATCAAAATATTAGAAGGACTTACTCTTTAATAACAGTGCAGATGAAATTTATTCAATTTTCTAAAATTTTGAGCAAGATAGAAGATACAGCATCACGCAATGAAATGATTGATTTGCTGGTTGAGCTGCTCAAAAGTCTTGAAAAAGGTGAGGTTGACGAGGCCTTGTATCTTGTGCAGGGAAGAGTTGTGCCGAGGTTTATTCCAATAGAGTTTAATGTCGCAAGGAAGCTGATGATGAAAGCTCTGGCCCTGGCGTTTGAATTAGATTTGAAGTTTATACAGGAGAAATTTAGTGAGTATGGGGACCTGGGATTAGTTGCACAAAATCAGATAAAAAGGAATAAGTCTGCAGTGACAATTCTTGACGTTTATCAACAGCTCTACGATATGGCCATGATTGGAGGGAAGGATTCACAGCAGATAAAAATGGATAGAATCTCCGAGTTGATGAAGTCTTGTGACCAGCTGTCGGCGAAGTATGTTACTAGAATAATATTGGGCAGCATGCGCCTGGGAGTAAGTGATAAATCGATACTAGATGCCTTGTCAATCTTAGCAGTTAATGATAAATCAAAGCGGGCTGTTTTGGATAAAGCATATGGTGTTCGAAATGACATTGCTCTAATCGCAGAGGAAGTAATTTCTAAGGGTATTCAGGCTGCAGAAAAAATCTCAATACTGCCGGGGGTTCCTGTTGCAAGTATGCTCTGTGAAAGGGAATCAACATTGGGAAAGATTCTACAGAGGATTCCGAGTCCTCTTGTTCAACCTAAGTATGATGGTTTAAGAGCCCAAATACACTGTGATATGAAGGGGATTAGAATAGAAGCAGGGTCGATGAGTGAGCAGCATCAGTTGCTACAGAATAAAAACTCGAATGTCGCGATATATTCTAGAAACCTTGAGTCTCTGACGGATATGTTTCCAGATATTGTCGAGGATATTGAAAAGCTTGGCGTAAAAAGTATCATTCTCGATGGAGAAATAATTGCTTATGACGAGAGTACTTCCCAGTTTCTTCCGTTCCAAGAGACTATCCAGCGAAGGAGAAAATACAACATCAAAAAGAAGCTGAGAGAAGTTCCTGTTCGTTTATATGTTTATGACGTTTTATATCTCAATGGTCAAGACTTTTTAGGTAAATCTTTTAGGGAGCGAAATACTAAATTAAGAGAAATCATAAATAAAAGAAAGGGGGAGAGGCTGATATATTCAACTCCTACGGTCACTACTTCAACGGTAGGAGAGATTGAGAATGTATTCCAAAAGTATGTAGAAGAAGGGTTAGAAGGAATCATAGTGAAGAATCCAGATAGTTTTTATATGCCGGCAAAACGCGGGTACGACTGGATCAAATATAAAAAGAGCTCAAAAGGGTTTGTAGTAGATACGGTAGACGCTGTCATTCTTGGATACTACGACGGCAGGGGTGCTAGGTCAAAATTCGGTATAGGAGCTTTATTGATAGGGATTCTAAATAAAAATAAGAAAATATTTCAGTCAATAGCAAAAGTAGGAACCGGTATTAAAGACGAAGAGTGGATTGTGATCAAGAAAAAGCTTGACAGCATATCTCTTGAGAAAAAGCCAAAGAATGTCGAGGTCTCAATGGGTTTATTCCCGAATGTATGGGTTGAACCGAAAGTTATAGTCGAGGTTGAGTCGGATGAAATTACGAGAAGCCCAAATCATTTGGCGGGATTTGACGGCAAGATGGGCTACTCTTTGAGATTCCCAAGGCTTAAACTGTTTGATAGGATAGATAAAACGCTGGATACCATAACAACTGTAAGGGAAATTGAGAAGTGGTATAAGTGGGCAAAGGTGAGGACTAAATCATCTAGATAATTATTGACTTTAGTGCAGTCGGTTTGTATACTGATTATTAGTTAAATTTTTATCTAAATAGCATGGCAGAGCAAACTGCGACCTCAGCATCTCCAAATAGGACAAACGCCTTGTTAGCTTGGATTTTTGCACCATTAACAAGCTTCATTTTCCTAAATGACGAAGATGCGTTCACGAAGAAATGTGCGAAGCATTCTATGTACTTTGGTATAGCATCTATAGTGATGTATATCGTATTGAGTGTTTTGGCTACGATTTCTTTTGGGATCTTATCTTGTCTTGTTCTTGTATGGGTTGCTGTAGATTTAATCGTGAGAATTATGGGAGCTGTCAAGGCAAATAGCGGAGAGTTATTTGAAGTTCCTGTTATAAGCGGAATGGTGAAGGAGTAATTGCAACCGCGATTATTTGTTTTGTAGCTAAAGCTGTCCTGTTACAGGGGCAGCTTTTTTGTTATAATGGACTTCAATAATTTAAAATTCAATCTAAATGGATAAAATAAACAATTTTATTGACAACCTGAGACAAGTGGACTTAAAACAGGTTGACTGGGGAAGTGTCTTGAACTGGGAGTATTTAACCGATAGAAATCCGACCAAAACTTTCATATATGAGCAGTGGATATATTTTCTTGTTCTTGTTTTTATTATCTTAGCTGTTCTAGGTTTCAAGTTCGTTTCTAAATTGTATGAGGATGAGGGCCCTAAATATAGGTTTGTTCGCAAGATCTCTTTTCTGTGGTTTACAAATTCGATCTTCTTGCTGCTTTATAATTTAATAAGATCTGAGGGAGTGAGCTTTCTGTCCATGAGAATTTTCTTGGCAATGTTTCTCCTTGTATATGTTGTACTTCTAATCTATATACAGATTTACATATTTTTTGCTCTGCCAGGGCGGATGACAGCTTTTCGAGATGCAAAACTAAGAGATAAATATAAGACAAGGAAGAATCGTTAAAAGCCAAGTAATATTGACAGATTTGACAGTCTAAATTACAACTTAGAAGCCTACATTCGCATTTTGATCCGAACACTTGAAAGATTCTGAGCAAAAACTTCGTTCGGTGTACTGTATCCCAGAATCTTTCTAGGACGATTGTTTATCTCCTCGATTATATCATCTATTTCTTCCTGCTCAACCTTT
>Ga0180007_10002967_pt1 | contig 19512 bp, 17 predicted proteins | sample MM_PC_MetaG_FD_121122 | JGI IMG/M metagenome (GOLD analysis project Ga0180007, IMG submission 121122) | Groundwater microbial communities from the Aspo Hard Rock Laboratory (HRL) deep subsurface site, Sweden - MM_PC_MetaG | ecosystem: Environmental > Aquatic > Deep subsurface > Groundwater... | reverse complement strand
ATTTCATGATAAAGCACGTCTGCAACTCTTTTTTTTATTTCGGCGTCACTACCGCACATTTTTTCTATAGTATTTTTATATATCGTTATTTTATCCGGCAAAGTCGAACTATGCCAAACACTCCGCTTCTTCAACGGTATACCCCTATACAGTCCCAACAAAACCGTTCCGGGTGATGTAAAACCTCGAGGCATATTTTCTTCCACGACTATTTCCACATTTTGCAATTTATCTCTAAATTGCGCAGGCAACTCTTTCAAAGCTTCTATTATCAATTTTTGAAATTCGTCCTTGGTCTTTTTGATCATTCAGCTTTTATCAGAAGATATTCTATCCTTTTTTCCACTATGCGTATCAGAACCACAGCCGAATAGCCCTGAGAGGTTATAAGTTGACTAAAACTTCCTTTCTCGTCTTCAAGTCCTTTATCCGTAAAATCAATAATAAAACCGTTGCCAACCATTAAGTCGATTTTCAATTTAAGCGCAGGAGAGTTTCCCAAAAAACCCTCCACAACAAAATCCCTTTTAACAGGAATATTGGCATTTATGAATTCCTTTGAGAGCCTTTTCTTTAACGCAATATTTCTATAATCAGAGCTTTTTATAGCGTCTTTTACCATATTGAATATTTTGTCTATTTCATCTTCAGACAGTTTTGAAGGCAAAGGGACAAACCCTAAAGCCCTCTTAATAAAATTTTGAGTAATATAATATTCATCCTCTCCGTTAACTTTATATACTCCAACACCTGCCTCTTCAACCTGAACGTTAAGAATATTTTTCCTATGTCCCGGACTTTGCATCCAACCTCTCACCGATTCTTCCGCAACATCCTGATAATTTAGACATTTAAATAAGTTTTCAGCCGACACGGTAAAAACAATTCCGTCTTTTTCCAAGCGCTCGCCAACTAATTCCCCCTCTTTATTTTCGTGCGCAAAATATCCTTTAATAGCCATATCCTGCGAATGCTTGCGCGCAACCTCTGTAATATCGCTTGACCATTCTAACTTGGGAAGATTATGTTTAAATCTTTCCTCGTTTACCCTGTCATAAATAAGTCTTTCTAAAAAAGATATGGACCTTGTTTCAACCGGTTCAGTTCTAAAAAAAGAAAAAACTTTTATATTCCCAAAGACCATTAACAAAACAACAAGAATAAACAACCGACTTTTCATATATTTATCTTTGCCTTTCCGGTCAATCTAAGGTTATCCGTCCTACCCTGCGCGTTTTTTTTGTGATTGCCCCCAAATTGCTCCTTCTATAACCCGCAATCCATAGAATTTTCCTGTCTTTTGTAACTAAAATAGGAACCTTATCGCGCTCTTTAAGAGTAATTTTTTCATCAATAAAAAAGTCTTTGAGTTTTTTTTCTTTATTCATACCAAACGGGCAAAAACGATCGCCTTTTTGTCTGGTTCTTATTGTCAACGGAAGTTTTATTTTATCCGCATCAAAGTATATTTGATTGGAGTCTTCAAGTTTTAGCATGATTTTTTTATCTTTTTTCTTTATATCTAAAAAGACAGTCTTCCCTATCTCCGAGATAAGACATTTACTCTTTTTTTTAAGGACATAAGAATAATTCTTGTTATTGGCGGATTTTTTAGAATTTTTGACCTTGCGTATAAAAAGAGTTGTGTATTCCTTGGCTATTTCAACTCCCGACGACAAACGTAGAACTAAATTTGCTCGTTTAGAATTAATGACTTTTTCTATTTCTTTCAAGTTTGCGTAATCAAGCTCTTTAAATTCTTTGGCGACTTCTCTTAAAATGTTGTTGTGTAAAACACGGGGATAAGTCATAAGTTTGTCAATTTCTATTTTTACGGCATCCGGCATGCGGGTAGATATGCGTTTTAATATTTTGCGGGTGTTCTGTTTTATATATTCACTGTTTTCTTTTGAAATTTGAGAAATCTTAAGCAACCCCTCTTTTATTTTGGGATTAAACTTTTCAAGATAAGGAATAAGTTCATGTCTTATTTTATTTCTAAAAAACTTTACATCTAGGTTCGACGAATCGATTCTGGGCTTTATCTTCTTTGATCCTAGATACGCTTCAATGTCTTTTCTCCAAATATCAAGCAAAGGACGAATTATTTCAACATTTGAACCAAGGGCTCTTACCTCCGGAATCCCACCCAAACCATCTTCTCCGGTGCCTCTTACTATCCTGAAAAGGACTGTTTCTATCTGGTCGTTTTTATTATGCCCCAAAGCAATCTTATTAGCATCTAAATCTTTCGCAATTTTTTCCAATGCACCATATCTGACTCTTCTTGCCGCTTCTTCCAAAGACTCACCTTTCTTTTTTAGTTTATTTATATCTTTTTCTACTGACTTGCAGGGAATTTTTAAGTCTTTGCATATTTTTTTTACTATTTCTTCATCCTTTAGAGATTCTTTTCCTCTTAGCATATGATTTATATGCCCTGCGCATATTGAAATATCGTATTCTTTCTTTAGCTCATTAAGTATATATAATAAAGCGCAAGAATCCGGACCACCTGAAAAAGCGACCAGTACCTTGTCGCCTTTTCTAATCATATTAAACTTCTCAATCGTTTGTCGCAGTTTCCTGACTATTGGAGAACGGACGTTGTTCAATGTCATGAATTTAGTATATCACCAATAAGAAGTATTGAACAAATTAGGAAATTGCTGAAATAGGAGATACTACTAGGTTTTTGAGGTTATCTGAACGAAATCAATAATAATACGGTGGCGGTGCAGGGACTCGAACCCCGGACATGCGGATTATGATCCCGCCGCTCTAACCAACTGAGCTACACCGCCTTTTTCAGGAGACAGAAAACAGAGGACAGACAACAGAAACAAAAATCTTATCTCTGACTTCTGTTTTCTGATATCTGTCTTCTGTATTTGGTTGCGGGGGACGGATTTGAACCGTCGACCTTAGGGTTATGAGCCCTACGAGCTACCTGACTGCTCCACCCCGCGCGAGCATTGTAGTATAAGCCCTCTTAATTTGTCAATCTGATATCCCCCTATACGCATTTCATTCGCCTATTCTTCTGTGATAAAATTCCGTCCCTATGAGCAAGGACAAAATCATAATAAGGGGAATTCGACAACACAATCTTAAAAACATCAATGTGGATATCCCCCGCAATAAATTAGTCGTGATTACGGGCCTTTCAGGTTCAGGGAAATCGTCGCTTGCATTCGACACCATTTATGCGGAAGGACAAAGACGTTACGTGGAATCGCTTTCGGCATATGCAAGACAGTTTCTGGAGATGATGGAAAAACCCGATGTTGATTATATCGAGGGACTTTCGCCCGCCATAGCCATAGAGCAAAAATCGGTTTATAGGAATCCCCGCTCTACAGTGGGAACAATAACGGAAATATATGATTACTTGCGATTACTCTTTGCTCATATCGGAACTGTTTTCTGTTATAAATGCGGCAAAAAAATACAAAGCCAATCGCCCTCTCAAATAGTAGAAAAGATAATGAAATATCCCGTTTCCACAAAAATACAAGTCCTTGCGCCGCTTGTCAGAGGTAGAAAAGGAGAATATACCGCGCTTTTGGAAAAAATACAGCAAGAAGGATATGTAAGAGTTCGCATAGACGGAATTATTCATGATTTGGAAGAAGACATCGGAATAGACAAAAACAAGAAGCATAACATTGAAGTCGTAATCGACAGATTAGTCGTAAAATCGGATAACAAGCCCTATATTGCTGATTCCGTTGAAACAGCACTAAAATTGTCTGAAGGTTTAGTGCTTATAGTGGTAAAGAATAAAAAAACTACCCCCCGACGTCCGTCAGATGTCGGGGCGGGCAGCCCCGACGGACGTCGGGACGGGAATGAGAAGCTCTTTTCGCAAAAGTTTTCTTGCCCGCATTGTGATATATCTTACCCCGAACTTGCTCCCCGAATGTTTTCTTTTAATTCTCCCTACGGCGCCTGCCAGCAATGTCACGGGTTGGGAGAAAAGATGGAAGTAGATGAGGATTTGATAGTGCCCGATAAGAATAAATCGATTGCCGAAGGAGCTATAGAGCCATGGGCTAACCCTGTAACCACAAAAATGCACAGATGGGAAAATTCTGTCAGTAGATATTTCTCAACCATACTTAAGTCGTTGTCGTATCATTATAAATTCAATCTAAATATACCGTTTAAGGATTTAGATGAAAATATCAGGAAGATAATTTTATATGGTTCCGGTGAAGAATTAGTGCAATTCGATGTTGAAAGAGCAGGGCAACTGCATTCTTATGAAGACGCTTTTGAAGGAGTAGTCGGTAATATAGAAAGAAGATACCACGACACTGATTCAGAATATGTTAAAGGAGAAATTTACAGAAAATATATAATCCTCAAAACTTGCCCAGAATGCGGGGGGCAACGTTTAAAAAAAGAAGCATTATCGATAAAAATAAACAATAAAACGATATCTGAAGTTACTTCGTTAACCATAGAAAAAGTTTTGATATTTTTTGAAAATTTAGAATTAACTTCTCAAGAAGAATTAATCGCGCATCAAATACTGAAAGAAATAAAAGCGCGATTAACATTTTTAATGAATGTAGGGCTTGATTACATATCATTAGAAAGAAAAGCAGAGACGCTTTCCGGAGGTGAAACCGCAAGGACCCGTCTTGCAACTCAAATAGGTTCTTCCTTAGTGGGAGTGTTATATATTTTAGACGAACCCACCGTAGGACTTCACCAAAGAGACACGCGCAGATTAATAACCACCTTGAAAAATTTGCGCGATTTAGGCAATACTATAATTATAGTCGAACACGACGAGAACACCATAAAATCTGCCGACCATATAATCGATCTAGGACCCGGTGCAGGAGAATACGGAGGCGAAATCGTAGCGCAAGGAACACCAAAAGAAATAATGCAGTCAAAAAATTCTTTAACAGGGAAATACTTAAAAAAAGAATTAACTATTCCTGTCCCTGAAAAAAATAGAATTCCTAAAAAAGGATATCTTGAAATTTGGGGGGCGCAAGAACATAATTTAAAAAATATAGATGTAAAGTTTCCACTAGGATTATTTATATGTATAACTGGCGTTTCAGGTTCAGGCAAGTCAACCCTAATAGACGAAATCCTTTTTAAAGGTCTGTCAAAAATACTATATCATTCAAAAATAAAAGTCGGCAAGCATGACAAAATAACGGGTGCGGACAAAATTGATAAAGTAATAAACATCACGCAGGAGCCTATCGGTAGAACGCCTCGTTCCAATCCCGCAACTTATACGGATACATTCGGTCCGATAAGAGAAATTTTTTCAAAAATAAAAACAGCGCGAATAAGAGGATATAAATCGGGTCGTTTCTCGTTTAACGTAAAAGGAGGAAGATGCGAAAAATGTAACGGTGAAGGATTATTAAAAATAGAAATGCATTTCCTCCCCGACGTATATGTTACTTGTGAATTATGCAAAGGAAAAAGATATAATAACGAGACATTAGAGGTTAAATATAAAGGTAAAAACATCGCCGAAGTTTTGAGTATGAGTGTTGAAGAAGCATTGAAGTTTTTGGAGAATATTCCTGTTATTCAAAGGAAATTACAAACTCTGCATGATGTGGGGCTCGGATACATAAAATTGGGGCAATCAGCTACAACTCTTTCCGGCGGAGAAGCGCAAAGGATAAAATTGGCTAAGGAATTGAGTAAAGTGGCAACCGGAAATACGCTGTATATTTTAGACGAGCCTACTACAGGACTCCACTTTGCAGATACGGACAAATTACTTAAAGTTCTTAATCGGCTTGTAGACAAGGGGAATACCCTAATAGTTATAGAGCATAATCCCGATGTGATAAAAATTGCGGATTATATTATAGATCTCGGGCCAGAAGGCGGAGATAAAGGCGGCAAAATTGTAGCGAAAGGAACACCAAAAGAAGTTAGTTTATGCAAGAAATCGTATACTGGGAAAATCATAGAAAACATATTAACCCCCAAGAAAATAAAGCCCATCAATAAATCCGTCTCCAAAAAAGGGATCTCTTAAAATATTGATACTAATATGAAAATTAAGGCGTTTCTTATTGTTTTAATTTTTTCTCTTATCTTTCCATTATGCATTACTGCAAGTGAAAGGGGGGATTTCTCTGTTGCAAAAAAATTCTATGACGATGGTTTGTACTCTATGGCTATCGACGCTTTGGAGATATTCATAAAACAATATACCCATTCCCCCTTTATCGGCGATGCTTACTATTGGCTTGGAGAAACTCTAGTAAAAGAAAATCGTTTTAAAGAATCCGAAGAAGTTTTGCAAAAGGTTATTTTATTATATTCCCAAAATCAATACATAGAATACGCTTATCAAACTCTTGCATATTCTCAACTACAGCAGGAAAAATTTATGGAAGCCCGTTCCACATTAAAAAATTTTACAGATAAATTTCCCAACTCAGCGCTGCTACCTTCAATTTATATTCTTACGGGAGAAATATTATATAAAGAGAACAATATCCCCGAAGCCATCAATAGCTTTACAATGGTTTCACAGGGACAAACACTTGTGGACCAAGCTTTATATTCATTAGGGAAAGCATATTCTTCAATCAAAGACTGGGAGAAAGCCAAGCAATATTATCAAGAAATTTTATCGAATTTCCCCCAAAGCGATTTTGCACCCCTTGCTTTATACAGCATAGGTATTTGTCAATTTGAAGAAGAAAATTTTGACGAGAGTCTAAAAACATTTTCAGCCCTTGCACGCAAATTCCCAAGAAGCAATGTCATCCCAGCATCTCGTTATTATTCCGGCAGTGTCTATATGAAACAAGCGGATTTTAGCAGAGCCATAAGAATATATGAGGGATTTTTAAGGCAACACAAAGATAGCCAGTGGGTTGATGAAACCCTTCTTGCTCTTTCTAATTGCTATAAAGCCATCGGCAAACAGAAAGAAAGCATCCAGACACTTCAGAGAATTATAGATGAATTCCCCGAAAGCAGTTTAATGCCGGAAGCGTTTTACCAATTGGGCATTTTTTACTATTCGGAAAATAATTTTCCCAAAGCGATTGAATATTATTCAAAAATAAAAAAAGAATACCCTGATTATGAAAAAATGGACAACGTGCTTATAGATTTGGGGTTTAGTTTCTATAAACAACAACAATATAAAAACGCATGGGAAATGTTTTCTTTATTTAATGAGAACTACTTTAAACATCCCAAAAATGCGGAAATTATATATTGGATAGGCAACACTCTTTTTAAAGAAGGCAACTTTGAAAAAGCTTTAGAGAGATATAATCAAATTGCAGAAGACGCTTTCGACATGGGAATTTCCGATGACGTTATGTTTCAAAAAGCCCTTTGTTATCAGGCATTAGGCAATAGGGCTGACGCTTTGCTTACTCTTGAAAATCTTATGTCAAAATATCCACAAAGCAAATTGGTTCCGTTTTCTCTTTTGCGCTTGGGCGAGCTTTTTTTGGAAGAAAAAAACTTTTCAAGCGCTAGAAGATATTTCAAAGACATAGAAGAAAAATTTCCCAAACATCCAATAGTTGTGGACGCAATATTTAAAACTGCGTTAAGTTTTTATCAAGAGGCAAAATTTAACGAAGCCATATATATTCTGCAAAGCATTCAGGAGAAATGGAAAAATTCGGCTCTTATCCCAGAAGCTCTATATTGGACAGGATGGTGCTATTTCAGGAAAGGTGAATACGAAGAAGCTATAAAATTTTACCAGAGAATTTTGGATGAATTTCCTAACACTCAATCTTGCGAAGAAGCACTCTACCAAATAGGAAACTGCCGTTACAACCTTACAAACTATGCCGAGGCAAAAAATACTTTCCAAAAAGTTCTCAACATTTATACAAAAGGGGAAAGAGAAGATGAATCATATTACTCTATCGCATCAACTTGTTTTAAAATGGGCAATAATGCCGAGGCCCTATCCTATTTGGGGAAATATGAGACAGAGTTCCCTAACGGTAAATTCATAGCAGAAGTTTATCTACAAACTGCCTATTATCACTATGGCAGAGAAGATTACAACGAGGCAAGGAAATATTTTGTTATGCTTACAGCAAAAATGCCAGGCCATAAATTGACATCTGAAGCTTATTACTGGATAGGTTGGACTTATTATCATCAACAAAATTTTGCGGAGGCAATAGAGGCATTCACAAAAATTAAAGCAGACTCATGGGAGAAAGAAGACGCGCAGTTTAGAATAGCTGAATGCTTATATATGCAAGAAAAATGGGACGAAGCTTATCCGCTTTATTCGGCTTTCATCCAAAATTATCCGCAAAGTCAACTTATCCCCGAAGCCTTATACAAAATAGGGCTTTCGCTTCAAAACACGGGGAAATTATACGAAACACTGGATTATTTAAGAAAAGCAATGAATACAAACGCTCCGGATTATCTAAAAGTAAACTGCCAGTATGAAATAGGCAGAACCTTTGATAAATTAAACGAATTTTCGAGCGCATGTTTTGAATACCTTAAAGTGTCATATTTGTACCCTTCTTATACTAAACTGGTTATAAGTTCCTACAAAAGAGCCGCTGAAATTTTGGAAGAGGAAGCTAAATTGATTCAGGCAAAAAACATATATACCAAATTATTGGATTTTCCGGAAGAAAAAAACTTTGCGCAAGACAAAATTATAGAACTGAATAAAAAAATCTCGGGAGAATAGGGTCATAAATTTAAAAATCAAAATGTAAAAAGTAAAATGACAAATCAAATACTTAAAAATTACAAACAAATCAAAATTACCAAAACCTGATGCTCAAACATCTATCACTGTGTAGAATTTCGGTCATTGGGTCATTGTATATTATTTGTGGTTTGTTTACTGTAATTTATGATTTACTTCTATTTACATTTTGGTATGTATTTTTGATATTTAATATTTGATATTTAATTTGGGAGTTTATATATGCCGGCTAATCTTACCCCTCAATATCACGAAGCAGACAAAGAATATAAGCAAGCCAAAACATATTCTGAAAAAATAGAAGCACTGAAGAAAATGTTAGCTATTATGCCGAAACATAAAGGCACGGAAAGACTTCAAGGAGATCTGAAAACAAAAATTTCCAAGTTAAACAAGATTAGTCAGAAAAAATCCGTCAAGAAAGAGTCGGATTCCTTATCTCATATAGATAAAGAAGGTGCAGGGCAAGTAATATTAATCGGAAAACCCAACGTCGGAAAATCGCATATTATATCGGGGCTAACAAATGCCAATTCTCCGGTAACCGAATATCCTTTCGCCACAAGAAAGCCAATCGTGGGAATGATGAAGTTTGAAGATATTAAAATCCAGCTTATCGACACTCCGTCAATAACAAAAACTTTTACCGAAAGGTATTTGTTCCCGCTCATCAGAGAAGCAGATATGGTGATATTGATAGTCGATTTGGCTCAAGAAGACGTTTTAGAACAAGTCGAAGAAATAACCGAGATACTTAAATCGGAATTAATATCACTGAAAAATGAAAGAGCGGAGGGATTACTCCCTAAAAAATGCCTACTTATAGGCAATAAAAACGATTTTTCGGAAGCGTTACCACAGCTTAATGTGTTGAAAGAATTGTATGGAAATGATTTTACTTCTATTTTTAGCATTTCTGCTTTAAAAGAAAACTGGGGAGACTTAAAACGCAAAGTGTTCCATACATTAGAAGTTATAAGAGTATATACAAAACAACCGGGTAAACCGTTTGAGAAAGGAGAACCCTTTGTTATGAAAAAGGGCTCAAACGTCCACGAAGTTGCAATTGCCGTGCATAAAGATTTCACAAATTTAAAATTTGCTCGTCTTTGGGATGAAGGGAATTATTCGGGGCAAAGGGTCGAAAGAAACCATATCTTAAAAGATAAAGACATCCTGGAGTTACATATGTAACTTTCCATACCAATTTTTTCATACAATAGGAATTTTGACATCGGTATGCTCTGTTAGTATAATCCCAATTTCCGTTAGACTCGCAAGGCCAACATTTTTGACCTACTTGACGTAACGTTGAAACAGGCAAGTAATCAACGGAAGCTAAGGAGTTTATTTAAAAGTGGAAACAGTTGATTTTAAAAATATGGAGGTTAATCTATGAACAGTATAGTCGAAGTTAAGGCAAGAGAGATTTTGGATTCAAGAGGCAACCCAACGGTTGAAGCAGAAGTAAAACTTTCATCGGGAACAATAGGCAGAGCCGATGTTCCTTCAGGCGCTTCTACCGGCGAACACGAAGCATTGGAACTGCGAGACGGTGATAAAACAAGATTTAAAGGAAAAGGAGTAACAAAAGCCGTAAATAATATAAATAAGATAATATCGCCGGAACTAAAGGGAAAAGACGTTACTGCACAAAGAGAAATAGACGAATTTCTTATAAAGTTAGACGGCACAGCGAATAAAGGCAAATTGGGCGCAAACGCAATCTTGGGTGTTTCTATGGCTTGTGCTCGAGCCGCTGCAATAGAAAAAAAACTTCCGCTTTATAAATATCTCAACGTAAATTCAAACCTTTTGCCTGCGCCATGTTTAAATATATTAAACGGCGGTATGCATGCCGATAATAATGTTGACATACAGGAATTTATGATAGTTCCCACCGGCGCTTCTTCTTTCAAAGAAGCAATGCGCATGGCGGCAGAAGTTTATCAAACCTTAAAAAGTGTATTGCAAGCAAAGAAACTTTCCTCAGCCGTGGGAGATGAAGGCGGGTTCGCCCCTAACCTCGCATCAAACGAAGATGCAATAAAAATAATAATCGACGCCATTAAAAATGCCGGGTACACAGAAGGAAAAGATATTAACTTAGGTTTGGATGTTGCAGCTTCAAACCTATTTGAAGATGGTAAATATGTGTTAGAAAGCGAAGGAAAAACTTTATCCGCAGAGGAAATGTCAGATTACTATAGCTCACTGGTAGAAAAATATCCGATATTATTTATTGAAGACGGATTAGCAGAAGATGATTGGGACGGATGGAAGTTAATGACCGAAAAATTAGGAGGCAAAATCCGCCTCATAGGAGATGATTTGTTCGTCACAAATCCCATAAGATTAAACAAAGGGATACAAATGAAAGTAGCTAATTCCATTCTCATAAAACTTAACCAGATAGGGACATTGACCGAAACATTGGACACCATTAAAATCGCAAAACAAGCAGGATATACATCATTAGTATCGCACCGTTCCGGCGAAACGGAAGATTCTTTCATTGCAGATTTGGTTGTTGCCACAGGCGCTGGAAAAATCAAAACTGGGGCCCCATGTCGTTCTGAACGTACTTGCAAATATAATCAGCTTCTGAGAATAGAAGAAGAATTGGGTACCAATGCAATATACGCAGGCAGGAAATCTTTCGAATTATGAGAAAGAGGGGGAATGATAAAAAATGGGTTTGGGTAATAGCGTTTGTCTTTTTAGGGGGGTTTTTAATGTATCTTCTAATCCCCAATTATTCGACGCTTGTAAGATACCAAGAAGACTACGAAGCTTTAAACATTCAAATAAACGAATTAGAGAAAGAAAATGAAAATCTAAAAATAGAGATTAGAAAGTTAAAAACAGACCCATTATATATTGAAAAAATTGCCAGAAAAGAGCTCGGGATGACTAGGCAAGGCGAGATAATTTACAGAATAACGCCTACCCACCCCGCAGGGGATTCGGAGCTAAATGACTCAGCTGATAAAAAGGAATAGAAAAAATGTTTCAGAATTTAACCGATAAATTACAAACAATTTTTAAAAATTTAAGAGGGCAGGGAGTAATTAGCGAAAGCAACATAAAGGAAGGATTGCGCGAAATCCAACTTGCTCTGCTTGAAGCGGATGTTAATTATCGGATAGTGAAAGAATTTATTGAAAACATTGCTCAAGAAGCCGTTGGACAAAAAGTTATAAACAACATTACTCCTTCTCAAAAATTAATTAAAATAGTTCACGATAAATTAATAGAACTGCTTGGGAAAGAAGCTTCCTCAATAAAGCATTCATCAAATCCGCCGAATATTATTATGTTAGTTGGATTACAAGGAAGCGGCAAAACAACAACAAGCGCTAAATTGGCAAAGTTTTTGAATAAGAAAGAGCAAAGTATTCTTCTTGCCGGAACAGACACGCAAAGGCCTGCAGCAAGAGAACAACTCCAATTTCTTGGGAAAAATTTGGGATTGCCGGTTATCACGGAAGGAAAAACACCGCTTGATATTGCCATAAATGCCGTAAAAAAAGCAGGTTCAATAAGCGCAGATGTTTTAATCATAGACACTCAGGGAAGGCTCCATATAAACGAAGAATTGATGGATGAACTTATAAAAATGAAAAAAGCGGTTTCTCCTTCTGAAATTCTGCTCGTTGCAGATGCAATGACAGGACAAGACGCAGTCAATATTGCAAAGAGCTTTAATGAGAAATTAGGCATAACAGGTGTAATCCTTACTAAACTGGATACCGATACTCGAGGAGGAGCAGCAATCTCAATCAGAAAAGTTACAGGTGTGCCTATTAAATTTATAGGCACAGGTGAAAAAACAGAGGACTTAGAAATCTTTTATCCCGAACGCATGGCTTCGCGAATACTGGGGATGGGAGACATTTTAACATTAGTTGAAAAAGCCGAAAGCGAAGTTAACAAAGATGATGCGAAAAAATTAGTAAAAAAACTAAAATCGGAAAAACTGGACCTTGAAGATTTCCTGTCGCAACTTAGACAGATGAAAAAAATCGGGCCATTGTCTAAAATGCTGGATTATCTTCCCGTAGAGCCTGGTTTGAAAAATATGGACATTTCCGAAGAACGTTATAAACATATTGAAGCGATAATTTTGTCTATGACTCCGGAAGAAAGAAGTGAGCCTCGCATAATAGACGGCAGCAGAAGAAAAAGAATTGCTAAAGGAAGCGGGACAAATGTTCAGGATATCAACCAGTTATTGAAACAGTTTTACTCTGTTCAAAAATTTATAAAAGGAATGGTAGGTAAAGGGTCAGAAATGAAAAGGAAAGGGTTTCTATCCCCCTTGATTTCCCCCTAGAAATTGCATCCTGCAATTTCAGGGACTTTAGTCCCGGAAATTCTTTGAATTTCTCGGGACCAGAAATCAAGATATGGGGATGAAATCCTCCCTGTTACATTTCATGGAAATGTTAGGAGGACTATGCTTAAATTGGCTTAAACTCATAAATGGAGGAAATAATGGCAATAAGAATTAGATTAAAAAGAATAGGTAAAAAGAAACAAAGTTATTACAGAATAGTAGTTGCGGACGTTCGTTTTCCAAGAGACGGCAGATCAATCGAAGAAATCGGACTCTATGACCCAAATCAAGATCCTGCAAAAGTAGATATCAACAAAGAACGTTTAGAATACTGGATGGGAAACGGAGCTACCCTTACTCCTACTGTGGAGAATATTCTCAAAAGCAGACCCAAATTAAAATAACGGATAGTATTTTTCAGTCAGTTTTTTCTAAATACTAAATACTATCTACTAAATACTTGTTTTAAAAATGGACATTCACATACTCACTCTTTTCCCGAATACATTCCGCGGGGTTTTTGAAGAAAGTATAATAAAAAGAGCTCAAGAAAAAGGTCTAGTTAAGATATTCCTGCACGATTTGAGACAATTCGGATTAGGCAAACACAAAGTTACAGACGATGCTCCTTATGGCGGCGGAGCAGGAATGATTATGCAAATAGAGCCTATATATGCAGCGATAAAAAAAATAAACAAAAATAACCGAAAGAAAAAAATAAAAAGCAGAACAATTCTTCTCACTCCGCAAGGTGAAGTTCTAAACGAAAAGAAAAGTAAAAAATTGGCAAAAGAGTCGTCTCTTGTTCTTATATGCGGACATTACAAGGGGTTAGATGAAAGAATCCGACTAAATCTTATAGACGAAGAAATATCTGTAGGGGATTATGTTTTAAGCGGAGGAGAAATCGCGGCTATGACCGTTGTAGATACAGTAGTAAGACTTATCCCTAAAGTTGTGGGGAATAAAGAGTCAATTAAGTTAGATTCCTTCTATCAAAATATTCTGGAAGGGCCATTATATACGCGACCCGCAGAATTTGAAGGGATGAAAGTTCCCGACATTCTCTTGTCGGGCAATCACGAAGAAATATCTAAATGGAGAAGGAAGGAAGCTTTAAGAAGAACATATTTAAAAAGACCCGAACTTCTTGATACGATTAAATTAAACAAAGAAGACAAACAAATGTTAAAGGAAATCAAAAAAGAATAAGTAGAGTTCATCTTTTTCCGAGCGATTAGGCACATAAGGGTCATTTCAGGTATAATCACTGAAATTATTAATAGGGGGCAATAAAATGTTAGATATCAGACAAACTGTAGAAAAACCGAGAATGAGAGAAAAAATTTCTGAGTTTCGAGTAGGAGACACGGTAAAAGTTTCGCTAAAAATTAAAGAAATAATTAAAGAAGAAAGAAATAAGAAGAAGGGCAGTAAAGAAAAGGTTACAGAAAAAGAAAAAATTTATCCGTTTCAAGGAATAGTGATAAAAAGAAAAGGCGGGGGTATAAGAGAAACCTTCACTGTTAGAAAAGAAAGCCATGGCATAGGTGTAGAAAGAATATTTCCGCTTCATTCACCGATAATCAGCGAAATCCACGTCCTGAAAAAAGGTAACGTAAAAAGAGCAAAGCTTTATTATTTGAGAGATGGGAAGAAGAGATAGTTTAGATACTTGATGCTGGATACTTGATACTCGTAAATTAGTCGTTTCTCATTCTTCTATTTAGTTCTGAAATGAAATCATCTCTATTTTTGGGAGACACCAATGTAAATCCTTTCCTGTGATTAATCATCACCCTTTTTAAAGAGAAAGCAGGGGCACTCAGTATATTAGAACTCTTCTCTACGTTTATTATATCTTCGTATTTGATTTTCTCCTTCAAAATGCCTGCTTGCACAAGTAAGTGGTTATCATACATAATATATCTACAGGGTGAAAATAAAAGAATTAGAAAAACTAAAAACGCTCCACTTGCAATAGAAATGATTCCTCCCCCCTTAGAATATCGAAACGCACAAATGCCGAGTCCGATAGAAAACAGGAAGGATATGGCAAAGACAATTATCAGCCATATATCGACTTTTGTTGGATATATTTTCATATAATTAACTATTAATTCTGTTTTAGATTACTTACCTTGCAAAAATAAGTTATGTCTGATAACATTTTTTATCACAATAGATAAAGAATAACAAGGGATTTTTATGCCTGAAAAAATAGACATTACCGTTTATGAAAGAAACTTGTGGCAAAAAGATATAAAGTTAGTGGCAGGCATAGACGAAGCTGGCAGAGGTCCATTAGCAGGTCCCGTAGTAGCCGCAGTGGTAATCTTCTCCCCTTTCAAGAAAATAGAAGGGGTTAAAGACAGCAAAAAACTCTCGCCTTCCAAAAGAGAACAACTCTTTGAACTGATAACCAAAGAGGCTCTGGACTGGGGTGTTGGAATAGTAAGCGAGAGAACAATAGAAGAAATAAACATCTTACAGGCAACACGTCTGGCAATGTTAAGGGCCATAAAAAATTTAAAAAGAACTCCCGAATTCCTGTTAATAGACGGGCCTATCTCTCTTGATATAAAAATATCGCAAAAACCAATAATAGGAGGCGATGGTAAATCTTTTTCGATAGGCGCAGCTTCAATAATAGCCAAAGTTACAAGGGATAGATTAATGCAGAAATACCACAAATTATTCCCCAAATACGGGTTTGATAAACATAACGGATACGGCACCCGGAAACATCTCCAAGCCCTGCAAGTATATGGACCCTGCTCTATTCATAGGAGAACTTATGAACCTGTTAAGAAACTTATTAAAGAAAATCAAATTATCCATTTTCCTTAAAAAAAGGGATAGAAAAGATGCGGGGAAGATTGGGGAGAACATTGCCACAAAATTTTTAACCCGTAAAGGTTATAGCATTCTTGAACAAAACTTCAGAGTAAAAGGAGGCGAAATAGATATAATCGCTTCTAAAGACAATACTTTAGTTTTTGTAGAAGTAAAATCACGCACATCTACAGAATACGGAACAGGAGAAGAGGCAGTTACTTATACAAAAAGAAAAAGATTAATTCTTGCCGCAAAGATTTATCTAAAATACAAGGGTGAAGATTATAACTGCAGATTTGATGTAATCGCTATACTTTTCGATAAGACAAGAAAAGCGAAAGAAATAAATCATATTGAAGATGCGTTTACATTATAAAATAACGTTACAAAACTAACGGTTTTCGGTTGTCGGTGTTCGTAGTAGCGAAAACCTAAAACCGATAACCGATTTACTTATTTGAACTGACATGTATTCGATTTATTTAGAATCATACGGAAATGGAAACTTATTAAAAGTAATTGAAAAAACTTTTAAATTATTGGAATCCTGCGTTATCTGTCCGCGCAAATGCAAAATAAATCGTCTGAAACCCGCCACTGAAAACTCGGCGGGCAGGGGCGAAAAAGGGTTTTGTAAGACCGCACTACTGCCTAAAGTTTTCAGTTATACGCAACACTATGGCGAAGAACCCCCTATTTCAGGGCAAAACGGTTCCGGAACAATCTTTTTTTCAGAGTGCAATATGCGTTGTCTCTATTGCCAGAATTACAAATTCAGCCAAGCGGGATTGGGAAAAGAAGTAGAGACAGAAGAATTAGCCAACTATATGTTGCGATTACAAGATTTGGGATGTCATAACATAAATTTTGTTACTCCAACACATATACTCCCCCAAATTTTAAAAGCACTATACATCGCAATCCCAAAAGGTCTTAAAATCCCGCTTTGTTACAATACAAGCGGTTATGAACTGCCAGAAATAATAAAACTACTTGACGGTATTATAGACATATATCTCCCCGATATGCGTTATAGTGACAATGAATCTGCAATAAAATATTCTTCTGCGCCTGATTATCCTTTATATAATCAACATTCCATAAAAGAAATGCACCGCCAAGTCGGTATTGCACAAATCGACAAAAATGGCATAATAAAAAGGGGAATGATTATCAGGCACCTTGTCCTGCCCAGTAAAATATCAGGAACGAAAAAGATTATGAAATTTATTGCGGAAGAATTATCCAAAGAAACATACATCAGTTTAATGAGCCAATATTTCCCCTGCCATAAGATAAAAAAAACAGACCAGCTCGGCAGAAGAATTACTATTGAAGAATATGAAGAGGCTCAGAATATAATGCATAAATACGGCTTGCATAACGGCTGGATTCAAGAACCGGACGGATTGAAAAAATTTGCCGGTGTGAATATGAAACAGAATTTATCATAAAAATAAGATTACACAGATTTCTATTTCTTTTAGAATTCTCATAAAGAAGAGTACAATTAGAAGAAAATGAAACTCAACTTAAGCCGTAGAGCAAAGAAATATATAAAATGGATACTAATTCTATATCTCTTATTTGATTTAAGACCCATCTTGCTGATACCTAATGTTGTTCTTTTCTTTACCTCAAAAAATACCTACTGTGTCGAAGGGATTAAATGTTATCAAGTTCAGATTTCCCCCAGACTGAACGTTGGCGGTGATTCAGTTATGGCAATATTTTCAGAGAAAAATATATCAAGTAATACTATTAAGTCCGATGACATCTTTGGACGAAGTGGCGACCGCTCAGGTGCTTTTTCGGACTTTCAACTATCCGGCAAAATAGGATTGAATACAGAGATAGAAACTCTTTATCTCCTTCTGCACGGAGGAATAGGCGGAGGATTGGGAGGAGGCCCTGTTGAATTAACCCCGGATGCCAAAGTGAAAAAAACAATCAGCGTAAATAATTATATAAGAATATCAAAAGCAGGATTATATCGCGTTAATTTCAACTATGGGGAATCTAATTCTGGGCAACCGTATAAGGAACATAATCTTAAAAACTTCTTCATTTTACAATTCCCCGAAAATTATGTTTCTAAAACACTGCAGTCTGTCATTTTTACTTATGCATCTCTTATTATTCCAAACGAAAATATTAAGGAGTGGTGCGTACAGCATCTCGGCTATCAAGACAGCTGGCTATCAACTTATTTTCTCATCAAATATTTACCTTATTATTCTGGGAATGCCAATTTTTGGGCAAATACAGGAATCATAAGAAATAAAAATATTCCTATGGTAAGTCGTTTAATAGCCTTTTGGGAAAGAAAAAATAAAGATGATTATAATGAATTAAGACACATCTATCTTTGGGCGCATACTTCTCATTTATTAGAAAATAATATTAAAGAAAATACAGCAAAAGAACGTCTTACTTTTTTAATGGATCATTTTTATGAAAGATTAAATGATAAACATAAGGAAAACTGGAAAAACACTTGGAGTAAGAGTCGGGAAAGACAAACAGATGAAAATTATCTAAAAGTCCTTAAGAATATAGACCAGAGAATAGTAGATGCTACCACACAGGAACAAAAAGATAATTTGGCTGAACATAAAAAATGGATGTTGGACGAGTATAACAACAAGGAAAAGAGAGATAGACAAATAAGATTAATTGATTTTATGTTAGCTAAAATAGAAGGTATTTGAGACCTAAAAACTTTTTTGTGTTAAACCAGCTATTTCTTTTTTGATAGCATTTGATAAAGCTTGCTCACCCGATTTATCGTAAACTTCGGCTAAGGTCTTCAGTATATCCGTTTCATCATAAATTAAACCTAACTCGATTCTTTTTCTGTTCTTAATTTTAATCCTCTTTCTCAAATCCTCAAGATATTTAATGGCTTCTTTATGTTTTCCCTGAATCACGGCAACTTTACCCAAAACATAAGCGACAACCAGTTCTTGTTTATCCGTGAATTTCTCTATATTTCGACAAATAGCTTTCACCTTCTCTATTTCGGTATCCACTTGGGTTGTAAGCCCGTGTTGGAAATATACTAATGTAAGCCAAAAATGAACAGCAAGGTCTTCTTCATTTCCATCATTAGCCATTTTCAACCAACCTGCCGCTTTGGATAATTCACCTTTTAGAAAATAAACATAACCCATACCTTTGCAAGCACGCCAATCGTTGGAAGATAAAGAAAGCGCCTTTTCAAAATTTAAAAGCGCTTTGTCTTCTTCGCCTTTAATAATATTCACATTTGCAAGTTCTATACGCGCCTTTACCGAACGGGGATTAAGAGCGATTTCCTTTGTGTACATTTCCTTAGCCATATCGAACCGACTTTGTTTTAGATTAATATCTCCAAGCCCTAAATGCGCGCCTCTTATCTTCGGGTCTTGGACAAGCGCTTTTTTTAAATAATCTTCCGCTTTTTCCAATTGACCTTTAAGTTGACAGGTCAGCCCAATATCCAATAGTTCTTCTGCATTCATAATAATCTTGATTAGTTTTTTAGAAGTTAATTACCATTTACTATTTACCCGAAGCACTCCTGTTGGAGTGCGAAGTCCCCCCTGCTAGTTTTGCCCCGTGAAATTCGAAGAAT
>Ga0180007_10002966_pt1 | contig 19512 bp, 16 predicted proteins | sample MM_PC_MetaG_FD_121122 | JGI IMG/M metagenome (GOLD analysis project Ga0180007, IMG submission 121122) | Groundwater microbial communities from the Aspo Hard Rock Laboratory (HRL) deep subsurface site, Sweden - MM_PC_MetaG | ecosystem: Environmental > Aquatic > Deep subsurface > Groundwater... | reverse complement strand
GGGGGATCGATTGCCTTATTCAACTCCCCATCCTCTCCATTTAAGATAAAAACCGAGTAGGTGGCTGCAACAACCTCCATATCCCCGTCATTGTCCAGATCGGCAACTGCCGGTGACGAGTACCAGCCCGTCTCACACCAGCTCGAATAACAGCCGCCGTGCTGCCACTTGAGGACCGGCGCCCCCACCTGGGCCGGGACATTGCCGGGCGCTGCCAGAAGAAGGAAGGAAAAGCAAACAAAGATACGGGAAACACATTGGTTGTGCATGGGAGAACCTTTCAAATACTGTACTGGTTTTAAGGGTGTTTCTACATTGGAGGAAATCGGGAAATCGTGGGGGCAGCAGGCTTGATATTTTGATATCCGTCTTTTTGGCAAAAGTCAGAATGTCAAGCCTGACCCCCTTTCTGCTCCCAGGTTCCCGATCCGGTCGGCCAGTAAAAACTTCTGGCTGCGGGGAAACTTCTCCAATTTTGGAACCAGCCAGAGCAGGTAATCATAGAGCTTGGTTATGGCGTCAACTTCCTTCACAATCTCTCTACGGAAAAAATTTCGCCCGCCTGCGGCGGCTTTGTTTTAAAGGGTAAAAAAAAATAAGAGAACAAAGGATTATTTAACTAGTACCTAGTAACTTTTATATTTTCGGATACAGATGATGGAGCTTTATTCGAGCATCCGATGTTTTGAACTGCCAAACAATTTTCCGCGCGCTATTGTTTCTCGCTTTTCCCCAGGCAGCAACATGGGCCTGCATGACCGCCATTTCTGGTATCCGGCGATCAAGACACTGCCCCTTGAGAACGCTGAGCTCGATTTCCGCCATGTTGAGCCAGCTTCCGTGCTTGGGTGTGTAATGAATTTCGAGTCTTTCCGCCAACCGCCTCGCCTCTTGGGGTTCGAAGGCTTCATAGAGTGAGGCGATATTATGCGTGTTCAAATTGTCCATCACCAGACGAACCTTGCAAGCATGAGGATAACGCTCAGCGAGCATTTGCTTTATCTGTGCCGCCCAATCCTTACGGGTTCGCCGTTCCGTGATCGCTACATGGCGCCGACCTGCCAGCGGTTCAACTTCCATAAATATTTCTGCGACACCATTTCTGACGTATTCATCGTCAATGCACCGCGTTTGGCCGGGTTTTCCTGGTATTGGCTCTCGAACTTCACCGATCAACTGCTTGGAAGATTCGTCCATACAAACCACTGGATACGCAGGATCATATGGAAGATGGTATACTTCCAGAACATCTTCCATCGCCGCTACAAAGGCTGCGTTTCCTTTCGGCGGGATTTTCCAGTATTTCTTGCGGTGAGGCTGAAGTTCATTTTTTTTAATACCCGCTGCACTGTCATGTGCGACACCTTATCAGCAAAGCTCAATTCAACCGCTTTTTCTGCAAGTAGCCTGACTGTCCATCGCTGGTGTCCTTCCGGCGCTTCAGAACAAGCCAAGGCAATCAATCGTGCCTCAAATGCTCCGTCAAAGATAACATCTCTTGGAGGCTTCTCTCTTGGCTTGCGCTCCAAAGCAGCCTCGAGTCCTTCTTCGACAAAGCGCTTCTTCAGATGTTCAATTGAGCGGCTGGTTACCCCCAGGGCATCAGCTACATCAGCGACTTTCCATGCTAAACCTTCTGGCCCAGCGTCACAAAGAAGCAAAGCGCGGGCGTGTTTGAATCGCCTGGCCTCGATTCTTCCCCTTTTCGTCAATGCCTCGAGCTCGCTGCGCTCCTCTTTGGTCAAAGTAACTCTGTATCTCGGTGACATGATGGCCTCCTTTGTTGTGGATGCCATCAGTATATCACTATAGATAATAAATGCGAACTAATTAATGTTACATGATACTAGAGTCCTGACGCAACGAAACCCAAAGTAGTCGTCCCTGAGGTGGGGCTCGAACCTGAAGCAGATGGTGCAGCGGGCGAGCGAAGCATCGTTGCGCCACGAGCCGCCGTGCACCCCCAGTATAGCCTCACCTTCCAGAACATCACACCACTCCCAGACATTACCCGCCATATCAGAGGCCCCGCACTCCGCATCCCCTTCGGCAAAGAGCCCCGCTGCTGATGTTCCTTGCAGTCCTGTCTCTCTAAAATTGCCATGAATATAGAGAGACCGACAAAAGGATATTCACGCCCATCTGAGCCGCGGGCCGCTCGTTCCCACTGGACCTCGGTGGGCAGACTTACCTGCCAGCCGGTCCTTCGTGACACCCAGGAGCAAAAGGCCATGGCCTCATACCAGCTCACTCCGACCACCGGATGGTTTTCCGTAGCAAAGACCCCGCCAAAAAAACCTCGCGGTCCTGTGACCTTTACATCCTGCCGCCATTGCCAGCTCGATCTGGTCCAAAACTCCTCTTTCGCATAGCCGCCGTCCTCCACAAAGGCCCGGAACTGGGCCACCGTCACCGGATACTTGCTGATCTGAAAGGGCTTTTTTAAAAACACCTTATCTCCCTGACCCTTGATGAAGGGACCTTCTCCAATATCCAACCAGACCATATCCGGCAGTCCGTCCGGCCCCAAGCCAACACCTGGTCGCGGATCACCCAAAGCACCCAACATCCGGCCGGCCCCGGCCCGCAACCTTGGATTCAATCCTGATGCGAATCGCATGGCTGCCTGCAGCCACTGCTGGATGGTGTGGTGGGTACGGCTGAAGCGGCCGCCCTCCGGTTCCTCGGCCAGCTCCCGGCGGACCCGTTCGACGCTGCCGGTCTCCGCCAGGGCGGTTGCAGCCAGACAGACATGAGAGTGTTTTTCCGGGCTGATCTTTTCGTCCTTTGGACCATGGGGCAGCAGACAATCCACCAGGTCGGAAATGATGCGGGGATTGTCCCGGGCCGAGCCGGCAGCCAGCAGAAAGACCTCCCGCCACCAGTCAGTCAGGGGCCCGTTTGACCCTTTCCTTGAGCATCCGGTCGCAATCACCCTTGCCGAGGATATAGGTGGCAGTCAGATATTCCTGAAAGGTACGGTGGGGGAAGGCATAGGTCCGTCCGTCCCTGGCGATCAAAAGTCCTGAACGAAGCTGGATGTAATCGATCACCTCCTGGGCCTTGTTCAGATCCTTGAGTTCCTTTTCAAGTTCATCCCGCAGATCGGCCCGGGGGATGTCGGCCGGCTGCACCCCTGTCTCCCTTTCACCCTCCTGCCGCTCATGGGCCAGGAAGGCCACCCGCTCCAGGACCTTTTGCAGGACATCCTCCCGAACTCCCAGTTGCATGACCAGACCGGGCTCCATCCGTTTTATGCCGCCCGCATCCCGGACAATCCTGTTTTCCCAGAGGGAGAGCAGGGCACGGACCGCCCTTTTGTAGAGTTCGGCCCGGTCCCGGGGCAGGGTGCCGTCCCGGCCGTGGAGCTGGGCCATTATGGTGAGCAGAAGGGGGGAACCGGCCATGTCTTTCAAATGGGGCTGAGAGCAAACCGCATGAAAAAGGCTCTCTGCCTCGTCATCGCATTTCTTCCTGTCCCAGAGTTTTTTCGGGCCCACCGCTCCATACCACGCCCGGGCAAAGACGCCCATCTGCTCCTCGCCGAAGGGGGCCAGCTCCACCACTGGAAATTCATTTTCCGGCAGCCGCCAGCTATCCTCCTTTTTGTAGGTGTATTCCCGGCTGGTCACCACCACCTTGCATTTATCCAGCGGAGCGCAGAAATCCCGGATTGCCTCGATGATACGCTTCCGTTTTTCGCGACCGGTCCCGGCCGGCACCTCATCGAGCCCGTCAAAAAATATGATACCGCCCTCCTCCCATAACACCTTTTTGAGATAGGGGTAGGCCTCCCCGCAGTCCATATCAGAGAGCATCTTTTCCAGATAGCGCCCCACCAGGCCGGCGTTTGCCTGCTCTTCGTCGGGCAGCCAGGCGGCAAATTTCCGCAATACGATGCGGACCGGCAGAGGCCGTTTCTCATCAGACCAGCCGCAGTCAGCCAATCCTTCTGGCATATTGGCTCGCCGCTGGGCGAGCTGACCGGCCAGATGATTGACCAGTGTGCTCTTGCCGCTGCCGGGCCGACCGAGAATAACCAGCCGGTCCATGGCGGCCACGGCACCCACCGCCCGAATGGAACGTCGCGCTCTCTCTCTTCCCTTCCCGGACATCTGCTGGTCCCTATATTTTCCCCGGATTACCTCGCCCACATCCTCACCCTCGGCGCAATCGAGATTGGCCAGGTTGAGGGTGGTAAACACCTGGGAGATCTTCAGCTCATCATCGTCTCCGGTCCCGCAGGCGGATTCGTCAAAGTTGATCAGCTCTAGCCTGTCGCAGACGCCCCACATAGTGCGCAGGTATCGGCTCTGCCAATCACCTTCCGCGGCAATAACCCGCAACTGCGGGCGGTACTCCATTGGTTTTGCATCCTTCTTTTCCAGGGCATGGAGGATACCGGCCTGGAGGCTTATACTCTCCTCCTTGGCTTGCCGCAGAAAGGAGATCAGTTGCTGCATTGCGGCAAGGGTTTCTTCCTGAAGACCTGCCTGTTTTCGGAGCAAGCCGATTTTGATAATCGGCTGCAGGACTTGTGAACTCTCCGCAGATTCCAGGAAGGCGGCGGTAAAGGCCTGCATGGCCTCTCGGAAAACAAAGCCTGCAATCTGCTCGGCAACAAAACCCAGATCACTGAAAATATCCTGAAGATCTTCCAGGTCCGGCGGCATACCGCGCAAGAGTCCCACCAGGGCCTTGGCCGTGTCCTCGTCCTGGAAGAAATCCTTGAAGATATCATCCAGATGGCCACGCTCATCTTCGGTTTCGGTTGGTATGGTGAGCAGTAGGGCGACAATGCCGTCACGGATGGCGAGGTGAAGAGCCTCTTTCTCCTCCGGGCCGGAGAAGGATTTTGCAATACGGCTCCCGGCCGCGTTCAGCAATTTTCCGGTCAACCCGGCGGCCACACTGGTCAGAAAGTTCGAGGTGATGGGGTCCATATCACACTCCCCTTGGCTTATGACATTTCACGTACTGGTCAGGTGAAGAGGTAGATTTAATGAAGAACTGCCGCAGCAAACGGCAGTCCATCTTCTCTAACAAAACCGGCATGGCAAATCAACAACTTATGAAGATATCAGCTTTTTTCCCAGGATTTCAGGGCAGCGTGAAGGGAGAAAGTCAGCAGTGGTCAATAGCACCAGGCCGAGGAGGAGGGGCTGCATCAGCTTGACAGCAGGCAAAACACCAACTATACACAGCGACATAAGTTCGAGGCGCCCAAGAACAGCCGCGAAACAAGCGAGGAGCCGACGGAGCAGCCTTGCAGCGCTGTGAGCAGGCACCGCAGCGAGTGACAAAGGCTGATGGGATGGATCGGGCTTATGTCGCTGTGTATATATTGCCTACTTTTTAAGAACTTTACCTAACCGGAAAGCATCATGACCCACTCACGACTCGAGGCCATCGCCGATATCCAGCAGGCGGAAGAGAGACAGACATTTCGTCTGGAAAATTTCATTACCGCCATTACCCGTCTGAAACAATCGCGTCTGATTTTCGAACAGCAGCTGCAACGCAAAGAGCGGTTCGATCTCGTGGCCCATTACCGGATCGCCATATTCGGCAGCGCCCGCACGGAAAAAAACTCTTCCGAATTCCAGTATATCTCCGAACTGACCAAGGCACTCGTCCAGGCCCGCAAGATCGGCGTGGTGACGGGCGGCGGCCCCGGCATCATGCAGGCAGCCAATGAGGGGCTTGAGAGGGCACGGGCAGCACGGGCGAAAAGAGGAGAAGAAACCTACGCCGACAATGTCGGCATTCTGATTACCCTGCCGTTTGAGGAAAGCGGCAACGGTATCACCCACATCACCACCAAGCACGAAAATTTTTCCACCCGCCTGCAGGCCTTTGTCAGCCAGATCAAGGCTGCCTATTGCGCTCAGGGCGGCTTAGGCACGGCGCTCGAGATGCTCTACCTGCTGCAGCTCAAGCAGGTCAATCACATTGAGAACGATTTTCCCATCCTGGCACACCCCATGTGGGAGGGATTCATGGAGGTCCTCAGCAAAATCCTTTACTACGACAGGCTTGAGCAGGACCAGGTGCCCTTGATCAGCGAAGAGGATTTCAAGACCGTCACCTTTACCGATGATGTGGATCGCATCGTCGCCACAATCGCCGCCCATTTTGATCTGTGGAAAAAAAATATCCGGTCAAAGGTCGATATTGTCTATGACCCTCAACAAATCGACGACTTTTCCCTCCGGGAAATTATTGACAGCGTCGGCGCCATCCCTCTTTCGGCTTGACAGGAGATAGGAGCCGAGCCGCCTTTCGGCAATACCAATTCTGCCAAGCGCATAAAGCAGGCGTGACCCTGTACTTCGTTTTTGTGCGGTTGGCTTTGTATGATGAAAATTTGATCGGCGTCAAGGGGATCGGCGACAGGAAAGAGCAGGCTCTATTAGGAGACCGAAAAGGACGACGTGCCGCACCGGCTGGTCAGGTCGGGAATGACCTGACCAGCCGCACGTTTCAGGAAGTTTTGGGGACGATGGAGCTCCGCGATTCGCTCAGCAACACTCACTCGCTTTTCTTCTGCACCGCCCGCTCCAGGATCTGATAACTGCGCTCCACCATGTCCCGGGGCTCAATCATCAGGCCGGCCTGGATCATGGCATTATCATAGATCTGTTTGACTATGGTTTTGGCAAATTCCTCGTCCGCCATCCGCATGTCCGCCAGGCCCTTGATCAGGGGATGCCCGGTGTTGATCTCCAGGTTCTTGCCTGCTATTTTATGCTCCGTGTTGGTGGCCCGCATGACCCGTTCCATGCTGCTGGTGAAAAAGCCGTCCGGATTGACGATCATGGCCGGGCTGTCCACCAGCCTGTTGGAGATGGCCACCTCCTTGACCTTGTCGCCCAGGGTATCCTTCATCCATTTGGTCAGGGTCTGGGCAATGGGCTCGTCAAGTTTCTCGGCTGCAGCCGCCTCTTTCTCCTCCTTGTCCTCCCCGGTTTTTTCCGGCAATTTCAAGTCAGCCCGATCGGCGGAAACCAGCTTCTTGCCCTCATACTCATGCAGATGGCTGAAGACAAAGTCATCAATGGGCTCCATGGTATAGATGATTTCCACGTCCCGCCGCTTGAACACCTCGGAATAGGGACCCGTTTCGATGGCGTGGCGGGTCGGGCCGTTGATGTAGTAAATGTCATCCTGGCCTTCCTTCATCCGGCCGATGTAATCGTCGAGTGCGATAAGTTTGCCTTCCTCTGACTTTGATGACTCAAACCGGAGCAGTTTGGCCAGATCATCCCGGTGGGTATAATCCATGGTGGCCCCTTCTTTGAGAAAGATGCCGAAGGTCTTCCAGAATTTTTCATACTGTTCGGCCTCGTTTTTGGCCTGATCCTTGAGGAATTTGAGGAAGCGGCTGGTGATGACCTTTTTCAGTTTGGCCACCAGGGCGTTATCCTGCAGGGCCTGGCGGGAGATATTCAGGGGCAGGTCCTCACTGTCAACCACCCCCTTGAGAAAACGCAGCCATTCGGGCAGGATGTTTTTGCTGTGCTGCTCGATGAGCACCTTCTGGCAGTAAAGGCTGACTCCGGGCTCCAGGCGGCCGAAACCCATCAGCTCGATATTATCCTCGGGCACAAAGAGCAGGGCCTTGATGGCCAGGGGGGCATCGGCGCTGAAATGAAAATAGCTCATCGGCTCATCAAAGGCATTGGCAATGAACTTGTAAAATTCGTTGTACTCTTCGGCCTTGATGTCGTCCTTGCTCTTGGTCCACAGGGCCTGCACCGTGTTGACCGTCTCGCCTCCCACCTTGATGGGAAAACTGACAAAATTTGAGTACTGTTTGATGATGCGTTTGATGGTTTCCTCTTTGGCGTAATCAAAGGCATCGTCGGTAAGCTCGATAATCACCTTGGTGCCCCGGTGCAGCCCGCTTTCCGGGTTAAGGGTAAAGCTGCCGGTGCCGTCGGACGACCACTCATAACCCTCCGCATCAACCTGGTAGGAACGGGACTGGACCCGCACCCTTTTGGCCACCATAAAGGCCGAATAAAAGCCCACGCCGAACTGGCCGATCAGGTTGACCTCTTTCTGTTGGGCCTGATCCAGCTCGGTAAGAAAGGTCTTGGAACCGGAATGGGCGATGGTGCCGAGATTATGCTCCAGTTCGTCCCGGGTCATGCCGATACCCGAATCGGTGACGGTCAGGGTGTGCTCCTGGTCATTGACACTGATATTTATTTCCAGGGAAGCGTCGGCATCGAACACCTCTTCTTCCATAAGCTTCTGGTGTCGGAATTTTTCCAGGGCATCGGCGGAGTTTGAGATAAGTTCCCGCAGAAATATCTCTTTTTCCGTATAAAGCGAATGAATGACGATATCGAGCAGCTTTTTGACTTCAGCCTGAAATTCTTTTGTTTCCGTTTTTCCTGTCATTGCCATACTCCGTTGAACTGATTTTATCTTTGATCCTGTCATGTGAGGTAAGCTTATTGACGCAACCCTGATAAGGGTACGCAGATGAATTTGTGAACGTAAGATAATCATCAAACCGGGGCTGTCAACCCTGGCATTGTCAGGAACGGTTCTCTTTTTTTTAAGTTGCATCCCTACAGGGTCGCTGGTATTATTTCAATCTTTTCATTACATAACTTATTATATAATCAACCACCCATACCCCAACCTGCCAATTTTGCCGGTCTTGCAGAGACTGTTCGCGTAGCAATCTGCGTTGCAGCAGCCCCTGCTGTTTCAAGGCTTATTTCCTGACCACGGCAATAAGGAGAAGAAAATAGATGACGATAAGAGAAGATGCCATAAATGGGAAAATGACTTCCATTTTCGAGCAATGCGCAAAGAATGAAGGGATATCGCCGCAGCTATTGATGGAAGGAGTGGCCCAGGGCGTCATTGCCATTCCCAAGAATAAAAGCCATGATTTCGAGAGAATCATGGCTGTAGGCAAGGGCCTTGCCACCAAGGTCAATGCCAATATCGGTGCATCCCGTGACATGCCCGGCCTGGAACAGGAACTGGAAAAGCTCTGTGTTTCCCTGAGGGCCGGCGCCGATACCGTCATGGATATCAGCATGGGAGAAAACCTCAACGAGGTGCGCAGAGGAATTCTTGCCCGCTGTCCCGTTCCCCTTGGCACCGTGCCGGTCTACCAGACCGTGGCCGATGTGGTGGAGCGGCAGAAAAAGGAAATCGGCGAAGTGACCGTTGATCAGATGCTGGCCACCATCGAGCAGCAGGCCAGAGACGGTGTTGATTTCATGACCATTCACTGTGGCCTGACCAGGGATTCCCTGACCAGATTGCAGAACCACGAGCGCCTCATGGGGGTGGTCAGCCGGGGAGGCTCCTTTACCATTGAATGGATGGCATACAACAACAAGGAAAACCCCTTTTATGAGCACTTTGATCAGATCATGGCCATCCTGAAAGAACATGAAGTGACCATCAGCCTGGGCGACGGCCTGCGGCCCGGCTGTCTGGCCGACGCCACCGATCGGGGCCAGATCCAGGAACTGATCCATCTCGGCGAACTGACCCTGCGGGCCTGGGATGCCGGCGTGCAGGTCATTATCGAGGGGCCGGGCCATATGCCCATGGATCAGATCCAGGCCAACATGCTGCTGCAGAAGCGTCTCTGCCACGGCGCCCCCTTCTATGTTCTCGGACCCCTGGTGACGGATATCGCCCCCGGCTATGATCATATCACCGGCGCCATCGGCGGGGCCATTGCCGCTGCCGCCGGGGCTGATTATCTCTGCTACGTCACCCCGGCCGAACACCTCAAACTACCTTCAGCCGAGGATGTGCGGGATGGGGTTATCGCCTCCCGCATCGCCGCCCACGCAGCAGACATTGCCAAGGGTGTGCCCGGCGCTCTTGACAAGGATATCGCCATGGCCAAATGCCGTAACCGGCTGGACTGGAAAGGCCAGATCGAATTGTCCCTTGATCCTGACAAGGCTCTGCGCTATCGTGAGGAGGGGAACTCCTATAAAGGAGACGCCTGCAGCATGTGCGGTTCCTACTGTGCCATCAAGGTTTATAAGAAAGCGACCTTGCCCGGTCGCGGCGGCACGGATAAATAATATGCTTTCGGAGGTCTTTCATGACTGATATTTTCACGCCTGTGGTGGATTTTATCAACTACACCCAGTTGCTTGAGCAAATACGGCAGGTTGATGTCAAAGGTCTCTTTACCAATCCCTGGTTTCTCGTGCCCTTCATCGCCCAGATTGGCTGGTGGTTCTACAAACAGGCGCTGAACAGTCTGGTGTGCACCGCCATGGCCATCGGCGTCTGGTGGTTCACCGGCACCAGCTATGCCCAGCAGCTGGTGATCGGTGGCGAGCTGCAGCTCAGCAAGGTTCTGCCCGTGGCAGGCGTCGGCATGTTGGTGATCGTGCTGCTGGTCTATCTCTTTTTCATACGTTCTGATTGACAGTGTCCACTCTTGTCACTATCTACACCGCTCTTCTTGACCATTTCGGCCCGCAGCATTGGTGGCCGGGGGAGACCCCCTTCGAGGTGATGGTGGGGGCCGTGCTTACCCAGAATACCAACTGGACCAATGTCAGTCGGGCCATAGGAAATTTACGAGAAGAAAATCTCCTCTCCCTTGCCGCACTCGCAAGCCTGCCGGAAGCCGTGCTTGCGGAAAAAATCCGGCCATCCGGTTACTTCAACCTGAAAGCTCGCCGACTCAAAAACCTGCTGGTCCTGGTCAGCCAGGAAGAGCCCGCCGGTGATCTGGATCGCTTTTTCAGCCTTGAAACAATCAGCCTGAGGGAAAAGCTCCTCTCCGTCAAGGGGATCGGCCCGGAAACCGCAGACTCCATCCTGCTCTATGCCGCACAGAAGCCCGTTTTTGTGGTGGATGCCTATACATACCGCATGCTGACGCGCCATGGCCTCATCGGTGAAGAAACAGACTACGTCGAGATGCAGGAACTGTTCATGGACAACCTGCCCGCCGATGTAAAACTTTTCAATGAATTTCACGCGCTGATCGTGCGGCTGGGTAAGGAGTACTGCAAAAAAAGCATGCCCCGCTGCCAGCTATGCCCTTTACGGCAATTCGAACCCCTGCTTGTTGACTGAAAAACCAGCCCGGCGCAAACCATGAATCGGCAAGGATAGACAATGTTCACCCGCCATGCCCGCATGATCATGTCCCTGCTCATGTGCAGCCTCCTCACCCAGGTACTTTTCTCAGCCGTGCAGCTCTCCCGGGCCGAAGAGCCACAAGCCTTGACTGCCACAGATCTCATCAAAGAGAGATTCACCAACGAAGATGCCCGCTCCTGGGTGACCGCCGGGGAAGAATCCGTCTATTCCTTTGATATGGCTGCCGTATTTTACCGCAAACGGGATTTCCAACCGGCCTGGACAGGCAGCGACAACCGCTTTCCCCAGGCTGATGCCCTGCTCAGTGCCATTCATGAGGCAGACCTGGAAGGATTGCCACCTGAATACTACCACATCAAGGCCATTGCCTTGTTACTGGGCCAACTTCGGGCAAGACCGGAGAATAGTGATCCTGATCCCGCTATGGTGGCTGATCTTGATGTACTGCTTACCGACACCTTTCTCCTGCTGAGTTGCCATCTTTCCAACGGCTGCATCAACCCCATCATGCTCAAGGCGGAATGGTTCGCCCACAATGAAAAAAAGGACGTGACAGCGGTTCTGGAAAAATCCCTCAGGCAAAACCGCATCAAAGAGACATTGAGCGATCTGACGCCGAAAGAAAAGCTTTACACCAGACTACGTCAGGGCTTGGCCCAGTATCGGTTGCTGGCGACGCAAAATAAGGAGTGGCCTTTGATCGCCCCAGCGAAACCACCGTTTAAACAGGGGACGCACGACAAGAGAATACCGGCCATCAGGCAGCGACTGGCGATTTTAGGCGATCTACCGGCCGGGGAAAACATGGGGGATGAGCTTTTTGATGCGGGCTTGGCCAAGGCGGTGCTCAGCTTCCAGAAAAGACACGGTCTGGATGCCGACGGTGTCATCGGTGCGCAAACCTTCGGCGCCTTGAATGTTTCACCGGCAAAACGGGTGCGCCAGATAGAGATCAACCTGGAACGGCTGCGCTGGAGTTTCAGAAACCCCGGCAAACGCTATCTCCTGGTCAATATAGCAAACTTTGCCCTTGATGTGGTGGATGAGGGCACAACTGTGCTGACCATGCCGGTGGTGGTGGGCAAACCTTTCTGGAATACGCCGGTGTTCAGCCGGAAAATGAGCTATGTGGTGCTGAACCCTTCATGGAACATCCCCAGGAGCATTGCGGTTGAGGAAATCCTGCCGAAGATCCGTAAGGATCATCAATATCTGTTCAAAAACAACATCAGAGTGCTGCAGAACGGCAACACCATTGATGACAAAAAACTGCAGTCCATTGCCTGGTCGCGCTTGAATATCGACTACTTCCCCTACCAATTGCGACAGGACCCCGGCCCCCGGAACCCCCTGGGCAGCATCAAATTCATCTTTCCCAACCAGTTTGACGTCTATCTGCACGACTCCCCCCATAAGGGGCTTTTTCAACGAAATGTCCGGGCCTTCAGCCACGGCTGCATCCGCATCGAAAAGCCGGTTGAGCTTGCGGTCTATCTGTTGCGCGACAGCAAAAAGTGGACAAGGGAGCAAATTCTCGCCGCCATAAAAGAGGGCAATGAACAGACCGTGAACCTGCCCCAACCTGTTCCCGTTCATCTCATCTATCTGACCGCCTGGGTTGATGACAATAATATTCTGCAATTCCGGGATGATATTTACGGAAGAGATATCATGCTTGATGAATCGCTGCCCATAAACCCTCCTACAAAAAATGAAAACAACGCGAAGGCGCCGTGACCTTTCCCGAGAACGTGATATCGGCAGCCCATTTTCACGTAAGGCTGCAGCAACATTTGCTTTGCCAGGGGCATGTAATATGCTATGATTTAATTCGTGGCTTTCATGCAGGCTGTTTCATCCATCCACCTATGACCTGAAACCGGGCAAAATCCTGAGAGGCTCCATAACAAATGAACGGATTTCAGCACAGTTTAAGCAGAAGAGGATTTATTACCTTAGGTCTCATCACCGCCCTGTCAAGCGCCATTCCCTTTGAGGCGTGCGGAGCGGTGCGAAAAATGATTACCCCGGAAAGATCTCTTTCCTTCTATAGCACCCATACCGGTGAAAAACTGCGGTCAATCTACTGGTGCCAGGGCAGATATGTTCCCGGCGCGCTGGCTGATATCAACCGCATTCTGCGGGATCATCGCACCGGCGATATCAAAAAGATCGACACGAAACTCCTGGATTTACTGTACGTTCTCCATGGAGAGTTTGGTACCCGTGAGCCCTTCCACATCATTTCCGGCTATCGCTCCCCCAAAACAAACAGTATCTTGCGCAAACGCAGCAGAGGGGTGGCGAAAAACAGTATGCACACCTGCGGCAAGGCAGTGGATATCCGGCTACCCGGCCGCAAACTTGAAAACCTGCTGACCGCTGCTGTTGAACTGAAAAAAGGCGGAGTCGGTTACTACCCGGAATCCGAATTTATTCATGTTGATGTTGGCCGAGTCCGCTACTGGTAACAAAAAATTCCCCTGATCAGCATTCAGTTTCAGGTAGATGATAACCTGAGAGGATGAGTATTTTCCCCGTGTTTATCGGCAGGTTTCCCCCATATATTCTGCCGCACGTGCCCTAAACCTGTTTTTTTAGCATTCTCTCTGAAAAAAAATTTCTTATCCCAGGGAAAATTACGGTAATTATAAAAAGTTTTACTACCTGTGGCGCAAAAAGGACCCAGAGTTGGCATCAACCCGGAGGGCATGGCCACTGGCAAGCGTATGCAGTAAAGGTCGGTTTTGGTTCACTCAGGCGCTCTGCTGCTTAGCCCTGTCTGATGATGCTTTTCGTGCACATATTTTCCCGCTTCCCTTTACCACCTGCGCCTGCCCTTGATCTGTCCCCTCATATTTCTTTTCTCCGAGGTTACCTGACCTGATTAACACAGCACGCCCCTAAAGAATCGACGCAATAATCCATTTTCAACCCAAAGGAGACAGCCCCATGACCCGCGATGAAATAATGAAGATCATTAAAGAACAGAATGTCCACTTTTTCCGGCTGCAGTTTGTCGACATCTTCGGTTTTATGAAAAACGTCGCCCTGCCGCTCAGCCAGATCGAAAAGGCCCTGGACGGCCAGATGATGTTTGACGGTTCCTCCATTGACGGCTTTGTCAGGATCAACGAGTCGGATATGTATCTCAAGCCCGACTATGATACCTTCACCGTTTTGCCGTGGCGCACCAAAGAGGGTACCTCCGCCGCCCGCATCATCTGTGATGTCTACCGGTCAGACGGAACAACCCCGTTTGAAGGCTGCCCCCGCAACAACCTCAAAAGGGTGCTGGCCGAGGCCAGAGAACTCGGATACACCATGAAAGTAGGCACGGAATGCGAGTTCTTCTTTTTTGAGAAAACCGAGAAAAAATATCCCACCACCAAAACCCACGACGTTGCCGGTTACTTCAGTGTTGATCCGGAAGACTGCGGTATTGACGCCCGCCGGGAGATCATCCTCACCCTGGAGGCCATGGGCTTTGAGATCGAGGCATCCCATCATGAGGTGGCGGAAGGACAGCACGAGATCAATTTCAAATATGCCGATGCCCTGACCTGCGCCGACAACACGGTGACATTCAAATGGGTTGTGCGTTCCATCGCCGCCAAATACGGCCTGCACGCCACCTTTATGCCCAAGCCTGTTTTCGGCATCAACGGCTCGGGCATGCATACCAATCAATCCCTGTTCAATCTGGACGGAACCAACGCCTTTTATGATGCCAACGGGCCACTGCAGCTCAGCGAAATCGCCTATCATTACATTGCCGGCATTCTCAAAAATGCCAGGGGGTTTGCCGCGGTGACCAATCCGCTGGTCAACTCCTACAAGCGTCTGGTGGCCGGCTATGAGGCTCCGGTCTATGTGGCCTGGTCTGCCTCCAATCGCTCCGCCCTGATCCGTATTCCCGCCTCCAGGGGCCTTGGAACCCGGACCGAGGTGCGCTGCCCGGATCCAACCTGTAATCCCTATCTGGCCCTGGCCATGATGCTCAACTCAGGCCTTGAGGGCGTTAAAAACAAACTGCAGGCTCCGCCGGCGGTTAATCAGGATATTTTCGCCATGACAGCCGGTGAAAAAGAGGCTGCCGGCATTCCTTCAATGCCGGCCAATCTCAAGGAGGCCATAGACGAGCTCAAGACAAGTACCCTTGCCAGACTGACACTGGGCGAGCATATTTTCAACAAATATATCGAGGCAAAGGAGAAGGAATGGGATTCCTACCGGATCGCGGTGACCGACTGGGAAAAGGATAATTACCTGAGCATTTACTAAGCCAGCTTTAAAAGCCACGAAGACAGAAAGGCCGTTGCCCGATAGCGCGCAACGGCCTTTTTTTTGCGGCGGGAGGTGTCTTGGTTCAGGATGGGGCAGCCATCCTCTCAACCACCCCCATGTTTTCCGGCCAGATCCCCCCAGCCAGGCTGCAGTGATGACCTGCCTGGCGGCCCGCTCAGCCCCCTCGCCGTGACTTGTCTGGCAGCTAGGTACGTAAAGCAAGATTTGCCTCTACCACAAATTCACCGCTTGCCGTCATAAACGGGATGACAATGATCGGGGTATTGGCACGGTAGCCGATATCGATATTTTTTCCGACAATCGTGGTGGGTAGGGAAAGGTCGAATTTCATTTTCATTTTGGCCAGTTGATTTTTGGCGCCACCGGAAATCATATTTGTCAATTCGCCCACGGCATCAACCACTTCAGCGTCTATTTTCGTTTTTTCCGGTTCACCGGTCATGTTGGAAACGATTTTCAAAATACACGGCTCTGAAAAACTGATGACCATGGTGCCGGTGATTGTTTCCGAGGCCAAGCCGATGATACCCGTTATCACTCCATAGGTGGCTTTGTTTTCCTTGAGGGACAAGGCTTTTACCCTGACGGACAGATGCGCCATCGTCTCTATGACGCTCTTGGCGGCGCTCAGAAATGGATTGAGAAATTCCGCTTTCATCTTGCTCGAAAATGTTTGATTCGAAAAATAAAAGACTTTGGGGAAATGTTTTTCATTTCTCCGTGGCGCATTCAGTAAATTTGGCAATCATTTTTTTCATGTCCAGGGGGTTGAACGGTTTTCTCAGGTAGTCATTAACGCCAAGATGCATGGCTTTTTGAATTTCTTCTTCCACCTCGGCCGTCACCATGACTATGGGGATGCTGTCGAATTGAGAATTGGTGCGAATTTTTTTTACCATCTCCAAACCATTCATTCTTGGCATACTCCAGTCGGAGATCACCAGGTCAATTGCTTCTGTCTTTATGAGTTGAAGCCCTTCCACCCCGTCATGTGCCTCCAGCACATTCGTTATGCCGATGCCGAGGAGGATGTTTCTGATTATCTTTCGCATGGTCACCGAGTCATCCACAAGCAGAACGGTGCGGATTGGCCGTTTTTCATCAGAAGGCAGCAGCGATGCTTCAGGGACATGCAGTATATCGGTAATGATTCGGTTGAGGGAGGAAATCCCTTTCTCGTCTTTCTGGACATAATAGTCAGCCCCCACATCTTCCGCCTTTTGCGAGGCATTTTTGGGGTCGCTGGAACTGAAAAGGATGATCGGCATGCCGACGAAATCAGGCATCATGCGGATAATCAAACAAAGGTCAAACCCTGTTATGTTGCCGACTTCAATGCTTGAGATGAGGATGTCCGGATGCCAGCGGATGATTGCAACCAGGGCCTGGTCGGCGTTTTTGACTGCCCGAAATTCGAATGATTCATTTGCCAAGGAAAGCGCCAGTTTCTTCTGGATCACATTGGACGGTTCAACAAAAAGTATCTTTTTCACGTTCTTGCTGGGCATCGGCCGGTCGGGAATAAAAAAGTATTGGGTGAGCAGTGATTTTCGGGCTTCAATAGAAAAAAATATACCACACAATAATCCAAGATGAAATGAACGAAATGCTCACTCAAGAGATTGCATAAAGGGGAATCCTCCGGATGCCGAGGATGATACTCTTCCGCAGTTGCTGAAGTTTTTACTCCAGGAACGTCAAATGGTGATTACATGATTCATAAATCGAGAAATGTTGTGTCGCGGTTTAAAATGCGGCAACCGTTCTTCTCCACCACCCCCATGTTTTCCAGGCGTATCCCTCCCCAACCCGGCAGATAGACTCCGGGTTCCACGGTAATGATCATACCAGCCTGCAGTTTCTTGCCGTTGCGGCGATTAAGCGACGGCGCTTCATGGACAGCCAGGCCGACCCCGTGTCCCAGGCCATGGCCGAATTTGTCTCCCAGCCCGGCCGCGGTGATGACCTCCCGGGCCGCCCGGTCAGCCTCCTTGCCTGTTATGCCGGCTTTGATGGTATTCGTTGCCGCCAGCTGCGCCTTTCTCACCAGTCGGAACAGCTCAACGGTTTTCTGATCCGGGGTGCCCAGCACCACGGTGCGGGTCATGTCCGAGCAATAACCGTCAAGGATCAGGCCCATATCAATGACAATGGGTTCTTCCCGCTTGAGCGGCCGGGAACCGGGCACCGCGTGCGGGGAGGCGCCGTTCGGCCCGCCGGCCACAATAGTGGCAAAGCTCGGCCGCTCCGCGCCCTTGCCGAGCATGGTGTTCTCGATGCGCATGGCCACCTCCCGTTCCGTCTGGCCCTCCCGCAGGCTGGCAAAGACCTCCTGGAAGACCTGCTCATTGAGCAAAACCGATTTTTCAATCCTTTCGATCTCCTCCTGCTCTTTTGTCACCCGCATCTTCTCGACAATACCGACCAGCGGCACCGCCTCAATGCCCAGCTTATTGGTGAGGGCGGTCAACTTGCCGGCCGTGGCATGGAGCAGGTAATGGCTCTCAAAGCCCAGCCGTTTGACCTTGAGTTTTGGCAGCAGCTTCTGCAGCAGCGACAGCAGGCCTTTGGGATAGAGCATGATCTCGAACCCCTTGGCCTCGGAAGCCGCGTGCAGCTCAAAACGGGAATCGGTCAGCAGCAGAGGTGTCCCGCGGCGGGGGATGAGCAACACGCCGCTTGTTTCAGAAATAGATGCATCGGTTGCACTGTACCGGCTCAGATACCTGCGGTTATCCGGCTGGGTGACAAGCAGGGCATCAATCTTGCGATTTTTTAATATCCTTCTTAATTCGTTGAGCTTTTCCATATTTTTTCTGGAACCTTGATTAGTTATTGCAAAACAGTGTCAAGCACGGCAAATTACATTTCTATCATTACAATGACCACTGGTAAGGGCAAGCAATAATCAGCCAAGGCTGCAATTATTTGCGGACAAATCAGCTGGACAATTGCCCAATGGTCTGGACATAGTGTAATATACCTTTTTTTTCTCCAATTCTTTGTTGAGGGTTGCCCCGCATGCTTTTTCGAGTTTTTGCCAAAGACCAACTCATCAATCTCTACGATATTCTTGCGGTCAATCATATTGTCGGGCCAGTGAGCAAAGGGGTAGACCGCCATGGCGCGCCGCTGTATGACTTCGATTTCATCTATGATTTTGCCGAGCTGCAGCTGGATTATACGGCAACCATTCACTCGCTGAAACGCTTTGTGCTTCCTCCCAGGGAAACCCTGTGTACCTTTGACCTGCAGAAGGACAGCTGGCAGAAGCATGTGGACTTCAATGCCTACAAGCCCACGGTCTATTTCGGGCTTCATGCCTGTGATATCAACGCCTTGAACAAGCTTGACAAGGTGCTCATCGGCAACGTCTATCCGGACCCCTACTATGCCGCCAAACGCAAAAACATGTTTATCATCGGCGTCGGCTGCACTCCCCAGCCCTTCTGCTTCTGCAAATCCATGGGCACGGATTCCGTTCTCCACGGCTTTGATCTGTTTCTGACCGACCTGGGTGACTCCTATTTCGCCGAAATTCATTCAGCCCGCGCCTTTGCTTTTATGAGCAGCCTGGAGTGCCGGGAACCGCGCCACAGCGAACACCTGCGCTTTGTGGAAGTGAATCAGGAACGGATGAACCGCTTTACCTGCCATGTTGACACAACTGATCTTACCAAGATCCTTGATCTGGAGTTCCAGGCCGAGGTATGGCAGGAATGGGGCAGAAAATGCCTGTCCTGCGGCACTTGCGCCAATGTCTGTCCCACCTGTTATTGTTACGGCATTGAGGAAAATGTTGATCTCGGCCTGCAGCATGCCACCAAGACAAAGCACCTTTACTCCTGCAATCTCATTGATTTTGCCGAGGTGGCCGGCGGTCACAATTTCCGGCCGGAGAGCCATGACCGATTGAAATACCGCTACTACCACAAGCACCGGGGCTTTGTCGAGGCCTTCGAGGAATCACTCTGCGTGGGATGCGGCCGCTGCGGCCAGTCCTGCCTGGCGAACATCACCGTGCCTGAAGTGATCGCCAGTGTGCGGGGCGAGGGGGCAAACCATGCATAAACTGCCCTTTGTCGATGT
>Ga0180007_10002965_pt1 | contig 19515 bp, 16 predicted proteins | sample MM_PC_MetaG_FD_121122 | JGI IMG/M metagenome (GOLD analysis project Ga0180007, IMG submission 121122) | Groundwater microbial communities from the Aspo Hard Rock Laboratory (HRL) deep subsurface site, Sweden - MM_PC_MetaG | ecosystem: Environmental > Aquatic > Deep subsurface > Groundwater... | reverse complement strand
GGCTGCTGAAATACTTGTGAGGGATAGGTCTTTCACATACAGAAACAAGATTACAGCATGTGAAAGGAATAAGCCGGGGTAATTATCGCGAATTCAGCCGCGAGTTTTCGCGACCGGCTTCAGATGAAACAGTGATCATTGTGATGGGCAGGATGTCCTCTGAGTGGTTTATGGGGACGCAGGAGGGGGGGAGAAACCAGCCCTTGCTTTTCAACGTGCTGCCCTTTAATAGATTTTCTTCATCACAACGTTCAGGAAACGGAAGACGGTGAGAATCCGTCGCGGACGCGCCACTGTAACTGACATGAACCCGCCCTGACCACTGCTGCGAAAGTGGGAAGGTCAGGGCACCATGGGGTCAGAAGCCAGGAGACGACCTGAACGCTTGGAGCACGACTGTCTCGCGATCAGACAGGCATGCAGCAAGGCTGAATCAGGCGGAGCCATGGCTTCGTTATGACGTTGTTTTGCGCAGCCTTTACTCCGAGCCGTCGTTGCTCCTTTTAACCTCATAAAAGGAGTGGCACAGGTGGAACATCACATTCTCGGCTTCCCGCGAATCGGAGCCAAACGAGAACTCAAACTGGCCCTTGAACGTTTCTGGCGCGACGAGATCACTCAAAACGATCTGGAGCGTGTGGGGAATGATCTCAAGGAACGTCATTGGGAACTGCAGCGCAAGGCTGGACTTTCCTTCGTCGCAGTCGGCGATTTTTCCTTCTACGATCAGATGCTGGACACGGCTTTGATGCTGGGTGCCGTGCCCGCGCGTTTTGCTGGTGGCGGTCAGGCCACGCTGGAGACCTGTTTCAGGATGGCGCGCGGCGATGCGGCCAGGAATCTCCCGGCCATGGAAATGACCAAGTGGTTCAACACAAACTACCATTATATCGTCCCCGAGCTGTCTGCTGCGCAGGGGATTTCCCTGTCCACACGGACCATCATCGAGGACACGCTCAGAGCCGTTCAGCGTGGCTATCGTCCCAAGCCCGTACTGGTCGGGCCCATCACCTTTCTGGCCCTTGCCAAGGGCGTGGACGGGTTCGATTGCTGGCAGAAGCTGGACGATGTCGTGGCAGTCTATGCCGAGCTACTGGCTGAGCTGGGCCAGCACTGCCAGTGGATTCAGATGGACGAACCCGTCCTCTGCTCGGACCTGGGGGCCAAGAGTCGCTCTGCCTTTTCTCAGGCTTATGGGATCTTGAACAAGGCTGCGGGCAGTGCCAAACTGTTGCTGGCGACTTATTTCGATACCCTGGATGACAATCTCGATCTGGCTTTGACCTCGGGCTGCGCGGGGTTGCATCTGGACTTGGTCCGGGGCGGGGGCCAGTTGGAAGCGGTGCTTGCCAAGCTGCCGCAGGACATGGTGCTTTCCGCAGGAGTCGTGGACGGCCGCAATGTCTGGAAGACGGATTGTGCCCAAGCCCTGGTCCTATTGGACAGGATCAGGGACAAGGTGGGCGACGAAGGCCTGATGGTTGGGTCCAGCTGCTCTCTGCTGCACTCGCCCGTGGACCTGGAGAATGAAACGACGTTGGATTCCGAACTGAAGAACTGGATGGCCTTTGCCACGCAGAAGTGCGACGAAATCCACCTCCTGGGCCAGGCCCTGTGCGGCGCGGATTGCGCCGAGGCGTTGGCGGTCAATGCCCGGGCTATTGTGAGCAGACGCAACAGCCCACGGGTTAACAACAAGGCCGTGGCTCGCCGATGCGCAGCCGTTGACCAGGCCATGCTCAGCCGCAACAGCGAGTATTCCACACGGGCCAAGGCTCAATCCTGGCTTGATCTTCCCCTGTTTCCCACGACGACCATCGGCTCGTATCCGCAGACGGCGGAGATTCGCCGGCAGCGCAGGCTGTTCAATGAAGGCGAATCTTCGCCCCGTGAATACGAGGCCTTCATGCAGCAGGAAATCCGCCAGGTCGTGAGCAGGCAGGAAGAGCTCGGGCTGGATGTTTTGGTGCACGGCGAGGCTGAGCGCAATGATATGGTGGAGTATTTCGGGCAGCAGATGGACGGGTTCTGCTTCACCGCCAACGGCTGGGTCCAGAGCTATGGCAGCCGCTGCGTCAAGCCGCCGATCATCTATGGCGATGTCAGCCGCCCCCAGGCCATGACGGTCAAGTGGATCACCTATGCCCAGTCCCTGACCAAAAAGCCCATGAAGGGCATGCTGACCGGTCCGTGCACGATCCTGTGCTGGAGCTTTGTGCGCGACGACATGGAGCGCTCCGAGGTCTGCCGCCAGATCGCCTTGGGCATCCGCGACGAGGTGCAGGACTTGGAAGCCGCAGGTGTGCGCATCATCCAGATCGATGAAGCGGCCTTTAGCGAGGGGATGCCCATCAAGCAGAAAGACCGCGGTAGTTATCTGCAGTGGGCAGTGGATTGTTTCCGGCTGTCCACGTCCGGCGCCCGGGACTCCACACAGATCCATTCTCACATGTGCTACAGCGAGTTCAATGAGATCATCTCGTCCATCGCCGCGATGGATGCCGACGTGATCAGCATCGAATCCAGCCGGAGCGGGATGGAACTTCTGGATGCCTTCAAGGCCTTTTCATATCCCAATGAAATCGGTCCGGGCGTCTATGACATCCATAGCCCTCGCGTGCCAACGGCGGAGGAGATGATTGACCTTTTGCAGCGGGCCAGCGGTTTCATCCCCATGGAACGCCTGTGGGTCAATCCGGATTGCGGGCTGAAAACCAGGAATTGGCCGGAGACCCTGGCCTCGTTGAAGAATATGGTTGAGGCGGCGCATCGTCTGCGGGCACTCGTCAAGGAATAGGAGTCCCATCTCCCGTGCCCGCGAGGGCGCAGGAGGCTGGTTCGGTTTATAGGAGAAGCCAAAGGGGCTGCGTCGCTTGTGGCGCAGCCCCTTCTCAGTGCAAGGAGACCAGCCCTGAGGTGTCAGCCTGTGGCGAAGTTCCCCGGGCTTGACGTGGGCTCGGTATTGGTATTTTAGTTCGTACTTATTTATAAAACAAATACGGAGGCCAAGCCCATGCGGATTCTCAAGATGACCCTGATGTTTTGTTGTCTGATGTTGATTGCTGTGGCGGCCAGTGCCGCGGATTACAACTACATCAGCTCCGCTGACCTTAAAACGAAGATCGAGGCTCAGACCCCGCTGCATGTGCTGGACATCCAGGTGGAAGAGGAATTCAACGCTCATCATCTGTCGGGGGCCTTGAAAACCACGGCCTATCCCGTGAAGTCCGATGCGGACAGGGCCAAGCTGGAGGCCATTCTGGGCACGTTGCAGGGCGATTCCGCGCCCATCGCCATCATCTGTCCCAAGGGCAGGGGCGGAGCCGAGCGCAGCTATGACTACCTGCTGGGGCGTGGCATTGATCGTTCAAGGTTGTTCATCCTGGCGGGCGGCCAGGGCGGCTGGCCCTATCCCGCGTTGCTGAAGCAGGGTTCCTAGGGGCGTAGCCTCCCCTCGTCGGGCCTGAATAGGCTGTGAACTTGGAATAAACGGTCGGGATCAACAATCCCGGCCGTTTCTTTCGTCTTTGTGAGGGGGTGTAGAGGGGCGAAACTGGATTCAGTCAGGGTCAATCTGCCCCCGAACCTCGTGGCGTGCGCTTGGGGGAGGGTTACCTACCCAGTTCCGAGGGTAGGTGGTTAGGTTCAGGACCGTGCCCTGCCGGTCCGGTTGAGCCGATAGAGCTGCATTGCAAGTTCACAGGAAAAGGATATCTGGAAAAGATTGGGCCGTTTTCGGGCCTTGTTTTGTCCCTGCCTTGGCTCCGACGCGCAAGGTGAGCGGACTGATTCAATGATACCTGGACAACATCTTGACCTTTTGCCATCACCGTATCACAAACGGGTTGGTTGAAGGGCTCAACAGTAGGATCGTGGCCATCAAACGCAAGGTCTGCGGCGACAGGAACCGGGGGCACTTCAAGGCCGTCATCCACTTGTTCTGCGGCGGTTTGGACCTCTACTCGAGCAACTTGTCACAGGGGCTACCCACTGGAAACCCGGAAGGACCTGGATTGAAAACTCCATATTTCATACCAACTTTCAAAGTGAATATATTGCTCAGGTTGATTTTTATCGGATTTCTGTTGTTCGGATGCTCAAAAGTAAATTTTCATGGAAAACACGCCAATCTTGAAGAGGTGCTTTGCCGCCTTGATTCAAGCGCAGATTATTCTGAACTGCCATTAATCTCCCCCCTTGAATCCTCGATATATCCTCCCGAAATTTCTTCTCCCTTGTTTTCCTGGCAAGGACCAGCTCAAGGATTCTGGATCATTCGCATCTTTAAAGACAGCTCTTCAGAATCGCTGTATTTTTCATCTGAGAAAAATCCATGGGAACCTGCTCCATCAGAGTGGAATGAAATCAAAGAATTGTCTCCCGGATCAGATCTGCACCTAGAAGTGTCCGAAATACACGGCAACAAGATTACGCTCAAATCAAAAAGCGGCTTTAAGGTTTCAAAAGATCCGCTGAATGCGAATATCGTGTATCAGGAAATCCCGGTTCCATTTTCTCATGCATCTAAAAACACGAAAAAATTTCGCTGGCGCGTATTCGATCCGAAATCCTACACCGAGCCGCCCGTCATACTGCAAGGTCTGCCCTATTGCGCTAATTGTCATTTTTTCTCCCGGGATGGAAAAACATTCGGGCTGGATGTCGACTATCGCGGTGACAGGGGCGGCTACATGCTGTCCCCCGTGAGAAGCAGAATGGAGTTGCGGGATGAAACCGTCATCTCCTGGAACGATTACCGACCGAGTGACCCGCCGCAAAGCAGGGGATTGTTTGCAAAAATTTCTCCGCTAGGCGATTATGTCATCGCAAGTGTCGAGGAGCGCCCGTTTCTTATACGCATTGAAGACCCGGCATATTCGCAGCTTTTCTTCCCTTTAAGCGGGCACTTGGCATACTACTCCACCCGTGATGGTGATTTTCACCCGCTGCCTGGTGCCGACGACACAAGCGTTATCCAAATAAACCCGGCATGGAATCATGACGGAAAAACCATTGCCTTTGCCCGTGGGCAGTCCTCCGAGTTCCTGTGGAAGACATTGGGCGACAAGAAATTTCTGGATGCGGCAGTTGGCGAGGACATCCACACGCTCAGTGAAAAATACACAATGCGCTTCGACCTGTGGACCATCCCCTTCAATGACGGCAAAGGAGGAAAAGCCTCCCCCCTTCCGGGTGCAAGCGGGAATGGTTTGAGCAACTACTTTCCACGCTACACCCCCGACGGAAAATGGCTTGTTTATTGTCAGGCTCAAACAGGTCTGGTTTCTCTGCCCGACAGCCGACTGGCGATTATCCCGGCAAGCGGCGGGGAGCCACGAATCATGAAATGCAACCGGCAGGAGCTCAATTCCTGGCACAGCTTTTCGCCCAACGGCCGCTGGATGGTTTTTTCTTCAAAGCCCGACGGCAGTTCGCTTACGCGAGTATTTTTGAGCCATATTGACGAATACGGAAATGATTCTCCGGCGATTCAGCTTCACAGGATAGGATCCCCGGGCATGGCGGCGATCCTGCCAGAAGCTGTGGTCCAGGACTCGAGCGTGATCAAAAAGATAGTTTTTATTGAATAGTGGTCTTCTCAACCAAATGAATATCAGTGCGAATCATTCCTCTCTGTTGATTTATATTTTTATTATTTACAACTGGTCGCTTTTCAATTCAACCAACTTCAAGAAAAGGAGGACAAATGAGGAATTTATTATTGTGCATTCTTCTTATTTTCAGTTCTATCTTTCTAGGAGGCTGTGTTACAACCGTAAAATCGATGATGGATCGGAGTAACGGAGATACAGCATTCTATGCAAACAAAAATTATACAGAAGCAGCTAATTATTATAAAAACGCGGCAAAAAATGGAGATGTCGAGTCTTCATACATGCTCTCGCGAATCCTTTTGGATAAAAAATATGGAATGGAAAATATCGGACAGGGTCTGAACAGGCTTAATGAAGCTGCCGCTTCGGGCCATGTGCTTGCGAATCGAGACCTGGGCATCATCTACATGTCAGGCAGGCATGGTCTGGAAAAAAGTGTTCCGAGAGCCCTGCCATACTTTGAAATGGCGGCCTCCAAAAATGATGAAGTGTCTGTTTTGGCTCTCGCCATGGTTTATGGCAGCGGGATGGGAGTGGAAAAGAATTCCGTCCAGGCCGCTCGCTGGTATGCCAAAGGGCAAGAACTGGGCCTGCCAATCCCGGCAGACATGTCAAATCCCGAGGTCATTTCAGGCTTGCGCCCCCTTCCCGAGGGCACAAGAATGGTCAGCGCCACGTCGATTGACAGCAAGACTCTGGTGCGGGAAGCACAGTCAATGCTGACAAAGCTGGGCTATAATCCGGGGCCGGCGGATGGTGTCGCCGGCAAAAAGACACGCCAGGCCGTGCGGGACTTTCAGAAAAAACAAAGGCTCACGGTCACGGGCGAGATAAATGACCTGCTTTTGCAAGACCTTGAATCCGCACTGTCAAACAACTAGGAGTGAACAAATGAAATACATTGTATGCATTTTTATCCTGCTTGCACTTCAGTGTTCCGCCTTTGCGGAGGAAGGTGAGCTTGGAAAGCTGAATTCATGGAAGGCAACGGTCCAGAAGCAACTCACCAGTGACCGGGGCGAACTGGGTCTGTGGAAACTACGAGTGGCCAATACGGCATTGGCCAGTGCCGGGAAGTCTCCTGTTGGTTTTACCCATAACATCCCTGGCCAGGATCCAACCCTTGTACAGGGCTGGAGAGACCCCATAACCAAGAGCGGCGCGGAAGACAATTTCACGGAAGCCACCATGCACGTTCAGCAGCTTGAAGACAACATCAAGGCTGCGGAAAAGGATCTGGCGAAGGTCGATAAGAAAATCAAGGAAATCGAAAATCCCGGATCCAGCGGCGGTGGTGGTGGGTCGGGCGGTGGCGGTGGCGGTGGCGGCTACTAGCACTGATTTTTTCCAGACCGAATACGCAGTCAGGTGAACTCTTGATTTGGGTTTGGCTGTTTCGGGCTGAAGACGTCCCGGCCAAGCATCGGCCGGGGTTTGATGTCCTTAATGTCTGCACCCTCAAGGTGGCCAACGTTTGGGCCCGAAGGTGATTTTGCAGTCTTTTGAGGCCAGATGTCTCCAGGGTGGGAAGTAGATTCCTCAACCGCTGAATACAATAAGCTGATCGTTTATGGTTGTTCATCCTCATGGGTGGTCAGGGCGGCTGACCCTATCCCGAGATGGTGCAGCAGGGCTCCTAGGCTCGGGGGCACGTCCCGAGTGTTGGCCTGAACAGGCCGGAAATAGAGAATGGAACGGCCGGGAGCAACAATCCCGGCCGTTTTTTTGTCATTTTTTTGGGGAGGGGTGCCACTGGATTCGGTCTGGGTGAGGGCAACCTTCCCCGGAACCTCAAGGGCGAACCCAGGGCTGCCAGACAGTTCGGGTTGGGGGCAACATCGCTGCTGACGGGAGAAATAGAGATTGATACTGTGCGATCCAAAGGCTCGGTGTTGTTCTGGCTGCTGTTGTCCATTGTCCGCACAAACCAATGGGGTTGTTCCTTGAACGGCACGATTGTCAAAACCATCGCCTTACTCGTGGCATCCAACTTTTTCATGACCATCGCCTGGTATGGTCATCTCAAACATTTTTCAGGCCGGGCCTGGTACGTGGCGGCCATCATCAGCTGGCTGATCGCTTTTTTCGAATACATGATCCAGGTCCCGGCGAATCGCATCGGCTTTGGCGTCATGTCGCTGCCCCAGTTGAAGCTGACGCAGGAGGTCATCACCCTGGCCGTGTTCGCGCCTTTTTCCGTGCTGTACATGGGACAGCCCTTTAAGATGGATCATCTTTACGCGGCGTTGTGTCTGCTCGGGGCCGTGTACTTCACGTTTCGGGCCTAGCCTGCGCAGCAAATGAAACAGGCCGGGGTCATCGACTCCGGCCTGGTGTGATCACTCGAAGGTCCTGCGGGTGGCTGTGCCTTCCTGATTTTCGCCTGACGGGGGGGGGCTGCTACTTACCCAGTTCAAGGGGGTAGGTGATCAGGTTGAGGACTGCGCCCTGCGGGTCCTGGATGATGCAGAACCGACCGACCCCGGGCAGGTCCGTGGGGTCCAGGAGCACTGTGCCGCCCATGGCGCCGGCCATGTCGGCGCATTCGTCCACGTCGTCCACGGTGACGTAGCAGCGCCAGTGCGCGGGCACGCCCTCGGGCATGTTCTTGGGGCGTTGATACAGCCCGCCCACCTGAACGCTGTCCGCGGTGGCCACGTAGTAGGTCCCGCCGTCTTCCATGGGGGCTTCCTCGTACTGCCAATCAAAGAGTTCGGCGTAGAATTCCTTGGCCTCCTCCACGTCGGAGGTCATCAGTTCGTTCCAGCTGAACATGCCCTGGACCTTGTATCTGTCTTCCATATCGTTCCTCGCTCTTCTCTGTTTTGATGGTCGCGTTGTCGCGTTCCGTCTCCTTGGTAGCAGGGCCGGGGGCGGATGAAAAGCCCCCGTTACCAGCGGGTGCTTAGGGTACTTGAAAGTGCCTTCTTCCCATTCTTTCCCTACCGGCTTAAAAGATACCACGGTAGCAAAAAGACGCGCCGCATATTCCAGGCGAGAAGTCCGAATGTGGGGCCGATCATTACAGTCGGGAGGGAGAGATGCTCCAATTCAGGGTCGATAAGGATACTTGCATCCAGTGCGGCGAATGCGCCAAGGATTGTCCCTATATGGTCATCGAGATGGGCGAGGACGGCTTTCCCCGCAGCATTGCGGACCGCGAAGCCCTGTGCATCCAATGTCAGCATTGCCTGGCCATCTGCAAGCCGGGTTCGCTGTCCATTCTGGGCAAGGACCCGTCGGACAGTCTGCCCCTGAAGGGTGCTTTGCCCGACGCCGGCCAGATGGAGCGATTGATCATGGGGCGCCGCTCGGTGCGCCGCTACAAGGATGAGCCCGTGGACCCCGAGGTCATCGCCCGGATGCTGGAGGTCACGGCCCACGCCCCCACTGGCGTGAATTCGCGGGGGGTGTTGTTCACCGTGATCGATGACCCCACGATTATGACCAAGGTCCGCGCCCGAACCATGGGGGGCCTGCGCAAGGCAATAGATGGTGGAACGTTGCCCGAGAAGCTGAATTTTTTCGAAGGATTCGTAAACCTTTGGGAGCAGAAGGGCGTGGACGTGCTGTTCCGCGGAGCCCCGCATCTGCTGATAGCCAGCGCTCCGGCGGGCGCCCCCTCGCCCGAGGCCGATTGTCATATCGCCCTGACCAATTTCGAACTGCTGGCCGCGAGCATGGGCCTGGGTGCGCTCTGGGACGGCCTGTTCAAGTGGGCTCTGACCGCGATCCTGCCCGAGATGAAGGTTGAGCTCGGCATCCCCGAGGATCATCTTGTGGGCTATGCCATGATCTTCGGCAAGCCTGCCGTGAAATACCACCGCACGGTGCAGCGCAGCGGGGCCAGGGTGAATCGGGTGACGGCCATCTGAAGAGGATTGTGAAAAACCTGTTGCTCACTGTCTTGACAAACCAGGGGTTTTGGATACATATTCGCGCTCCGAACCGCGTGGGGCTGTAGCTCAGTTGGGAGAGCGCTTGAATGGCATTCAAGAGGTCGTGAGTTCGATTCTCTCCAGCTCCACCACCGATTATTCAAGGGATTCAGATAGTTATCTGGGTCCCTTTTTTCGTGGCAAATGGGCTGAAATGGGTTTTGAGTCCGCTCTATGTCCGCCGCTTAGAATGACTCTGAACGTGTTTGCTTCCTGCTACGCCAGATCACGCCGCCGAAACGAGCCGTGGTATTTCTTCCGTCCGGTGTCCGCCCCCAGAGACTACATAACGTAGTTATTCCTTTCTTGCGCAACCCCGCCACGGGAGCTGTTGCCCTAGGCTCGTCCCATGGGGCATCCGCCCGTCAATTCTCTCTTTTGTTGTCAATAAATCGCTGCAACCCCTTGGCACGGATGAGCTTTCTGGGGAGTGCGAACTGTGTGAAGTGCTGCTTTTTGAGGAAGAGATGGTGAGGGGAAGGGTGCAGGTCAATGATTTAATTCCAACGTGAAACAATGCAATGGTTTGCCGGTTGTATACGTGTGTTTCGCGTAGAATTTTCAAGTATGGAGGAGAATGATGGCGGATGGGTGAGTTTCTGAGGGGGGCGCGGAGGAAACCTTGACTGTTGGCCCCTGTGTGCGCGGAGCAACGAATTAACAGCATTAATTTTTAGCGTGAAACAAAATAAATTTACTATATGATTCTGGTGTTGCAATAATTATCGCCATTTGACTTGTGAGTTAACAATGAAAATCGAATGTTGCTGTAAATTTTTACTACATCATGTTTCTTTGTGTATAAATGTTCATAGCGATGTGTCATTGCTTTTGCATTATTCGTAAATTTGACATTGGTAGATTCGTGGAATAGAGATGGTAGTCGATTGAGAGCCTATTTTGAATTGCTCTCGAGGCGACAGGTAATAATTTATCATGGAAGACGGCTTGCGATTGTTGAAAGTGCTTGTAGTCATATTTGTGATTGTCGTGACAGGTTGGGTGCTGGCTGTTGCCGATTCCTCCGAGTGTGAGGGGCAGGTTGACGTGTTGACCCTCACCTCGGTGACCAGAAGTGGTCATTTTTCACATCCGGTCTATTCCTTTGAAGGACGTCTGGATGTCGACGATTGTCCTTCCTTGGTCGGCTGCGCGCCTTGCGATGGTGAGCCGTCACTCCAGGCCTTGAAGGCTCTGGCGCGTGAGCATTTCAATACCGGGGACAGGCCCATCGTCTTCAGGTTCCATTAATCCGTTTCCCAGGAGTGCGTATGTTTATTTGGCGGAAGGTTTCGTTGCTCTTTGTCATGCTTGTTGCCGTGGTTGCTCTCATCTCCGGATGTGACGACTCCGTAAAGGATTCCTTTTCAAGGGTGAAAGACGCCGGAGAAATCAGTTTTGCCATGAGTGGTGGCTATCCTCCATTCAATTTTTATAATTCTGAGAACCAGCTTGTCGGTTTCGACGTGGACGTTGCCCGTGAGGTGGCTAAGCGTCTCGGTGTCGAGCTCAAACCGGTGACCACCGAGTGGAGCGGCATCATCGAGGGGCTGCGTTCGGGGGTTTACGACGGCATTCTCGGCAGTATGGCCGTGACCGAGGAGCGGCTGAAGGTCGTCAATTTTTCAACTCCCTATTATTACTCGGGCGCCCAGGTCATGGTGAAGGCAGGTTCCGCCTTGGCCTCACCCGAGGAGTTGAAGGGCAAGATCATCGGCGTCGTGACCGGGACGACCTTTGCCGATGACGCCTCGCAGCTTGGGGCCGGGGACATCAAGCTCTACAAGGATGACACCCAGACGCTTATGGAACTGAACAGCGGCGTCGTGGACGGTGTGATCACCGACCGGGTCGTGGGGGTCAACGCCATGAATGCCGGGAAGTACGATATTGCCATGCTGGGTTCTCCGCTCCGCAACGAGGATATTGCCGTTGCCTTCAAGAAAGGGGACGAGCCCCTGCTTGAGAAGGTCAACGCCGTGCTTGCAGTGATGCATGAGGATGGCACCCTTTCACGCTTGAGCCAGAAGTGGCTCAAGGCCGATATCACCACCCGCTAGACGTCGCCTGAATGGGATTCGGGGTGCGGACGCATGTGCCGCACCCCGTCAATTGTCAAGTAACTTACCGGACTATCAATGTATTTCGATATCACTGTACTTCCGAAGTACCTGCCCTATTTTCTTCCTGCGGCCTGGATGACTCTAAAAGTCTCGGCCCTGGGGATTCTTCTCGGGTTGGGGCTGGGGCTCGGGACGGCGTTTATGAGGCTCTCCGAAAAACGGCTGCTCAATCTTCCGGCGCGTGCCTATATCTATTTTATCCGGGGCACCCCGTTGCTGCTGCAACTGCTGTTTATCTATTTCGGCCTTCGCAGCCTGGCGGGTCTGGATGCGTTGAATTCCGCCGTACTGGCCCTCGGGGTCCACAATGGAGCCTATATCGCCGAGATCTTCCGTGGGGCCATCGTGTCCATCGCCACCGGCCAGATGGAGGCGGCCCGCAGCCTTGGCATGACCCATTCGCGGGCCATGATCCGCATTATCCTGCCTCAGGCCCTCAAGCGGGCGGTTCCCTCGTTGGGCAATCAGTTCATCATTGCACTCAAGGACTCGTCCCTGGCCAGCGCCATCACCATCAATGAATTGCTGCTCAAGTCGCAACAGCTTGCGTCATCAAACTTCATGATGATGGAGATGCTGACCATCGCGGCCCTGTTTTATCTGTTTTACACCGCCATTTTCAGTTGGTTCTTCCATCGCCTGGAAGTCCGCCTGGACGTGAGCAATGCCTAGGAGATTGTGATGCAGGATCTGCCTGTTATCGAGATAACGGCGTTGAACAAGTGGTTCGGCGACAACCACGTGCTCAAGGGCATCGACCTGAATGTCATGCCGTCTGACGTGGTCGTTGTCGTTGGCGCCAGCGGGTCCGGAAAGAGTACGCTGCTGCGCTGCGTCAATTATCTGGAATCCTATGATGAAGGCCAGATCAAGGTCTCCGGCGAGCTCGTCCACGGAGGTGAGCGATTTATCAATGCCCTGCGCGCGAAGGTGGGTATGGTCTTTCAGCATTTCAACCTGTTCCCGCATATGACGGTCATGGGCAACGTGACCGAAGGCCCCACGCAGGTTTTGAAGATGCCGAAGAAACAGGCCCGCGAGGTAGGACGATACTACCTGGATAAGGTTGGTCTGGGGGAGAAGGAGGACGCCTATCCCGGAACCTTGTCCGGGGGGCAGAAGCAGCGCGTCGCCATCGCCAGAGCCCTGGCCATGGAACCCGATGTCATGCTGTTTGACGAGCCAACCTCGGCCCTGGACCCAGAGCTGGTCGGCGAGGTGCTGGCCGTGATGAAGCGCCTGGCTGAGGACGGCATGACCATGATGGTCGTGACCCATGAGATGGGGTTCGCCCGTGAAGTGGCCGACTCTGTGGCATTTATGGATCAAGGAGTGATTTTGGAGCAGGACTGCCCCACCAGGTTGTTTGATGCTCCCCGCGAGGCCCGCACACAGGAATTTCTGGGCAAGATACTGTAACCAAGGAGGTTTTTTGAATATATATACGCAACATCAACAGGAATTGGCAGAAACGTTACGCCCTTCGGCTTCCCGATCGGACTGGACGGATTGGAAGTGGCATGTCCGTCATTCAATCAAGACGGTGGATGATTTCGAGAAGGTTCTGGGGGTCAGTTTTTCCGAGAAACAGAAAAAACTCTACAAGATGACCCTCGCAAAATTCCCCATGTCCGTGACTCCATATTACCTGTCGCTCATTGATAGGGAGGATTTCGAGAACGATCCGATCTTCATGCAGTCCTTTCCTTGCGTTGAGGAGTTGAAGATCGGCCGCTATGACATGACCGACCCCTTGCACGAGGACAGGGACAGCCCTGTGCCGGGCATTACCCATCGCTATCCGGACCGTGTCTTGTTTCATGTCAGCAACACCTGCGCCATGTACTGCCGTCACTGCACGCGCAAACGCAAGGTCGGCGACAGGGACTCCATCCCCACGCGCGAGGTCCTCGAGAAGGGCATCGAGTACATCCGCAACACCCCGAGGGTGCGCGACGTGCTCCTTTCTGGGGGGGACCCGTTCCTGCTGTCGGATGACCGGCTGGATTGGCTACTGACCGAGATCGGCAAGATTGAGCATGTCGAAGTGGTGCGCATCGGGACCAGGACTCCGGTCGTGCTTCCCTATCGCATTACCGAGGATCTTGTTGAGATGCTGAAAAAGCATCACCCTCTGTGGATCAATACCCATTTCAATCATCCCCGGGAGTTGACGGCCTCGTCCCGCAGAGCCTTGCAGCGTCTCGCGGACGCAGGCATCCCCCTTGGCAACCAGAGTGTTCTGCTGGCGGGGGTCAATGACTGTCAACGACTGATCAAGACACTGAATCAGAAGCTGGTGAAGAATCGGGTCAGACCCTATTACCTGTATCAGTGCGACATGTCCGAGGGGCTGACACATTTCCGGACTCCCATCGGCAAGGGCATCGAGATATTGGAAAGCCTGCGCGGACATACCAGCGGTTTTTCGGTGCCGACGTACGTCGTCGACGCTCCGGGGGGAGGTGGCAAGATCCCTGTGATGCCCAACTACATCGTTTCATGGGGCCCCAACAAGGTCGTGTTGCGCAACTATGAGGGCGTCATCACCACCTACCATGAGCCGACAACCTACGAGTCCAGCTACTGTGATCGTGAGTGCTCGAAGTGCAATCTTCAACTCAAGGAAGATGACGCCGAGGAGAAAGCGATTGGCATCGAGAAGCTGCTTTCGGATTGGGACGACACAACCAGCCTGACACCGTGGGACAATGAGCGGATGGGGCGGAGGGATGATGTTGCCTGATCAAGTCACAAGCCTCGGCAAGTCAACGATCCAGCATGGCCCGGCCAGTGATCGCGTGTATCTGATGAAATTGGATGAGGGCGATATGCCCGGTATTGTAGGTGATCTGATTGATCTTGGGCGGTTGCACGGCTATTCTAAGCTGTTTGTCAGGGTTTCCGCCCGTGAGTTTCCGCTCTTTAAGGCCAGGGGCTTTGTGCCCGAGGCCCGCGTGTCGGGGATGCGCAAGGGTCGTGAGACCGGCTATTTCATGAGCCGCTACCTGGACGACGAGCGAGAGCATCAGCGCAATCCGCAGTTGGTCTCCAAGGTGCTGGACCTGGCTCATAGCAAGGCCCCCGATCAGGCTCCCGAGGTTGGTGATCTCCAGGGACTGGAGCCGCTGGGCCCGGAGCATGCGCAAGAACTGGCAGCGCTTTACAAAGCGGTGTTCGCAACGTACCCGTTCCCCATCATGCGCTCGGACTACCTGCGTGAAATGATGGCCTCGAATGTTTCGTTCCATGGTGTCCGCTCTGGACCTCGGCTGGTTGCAGCCGCCTCGGCAGAGATCGACATTGATTGGCGTTGCGCCGAGATGACCGACTTTGCCACGCTCCCCGAGTGCAGGGGCCAGGGGCTGGCCGGGAAGCTGCTGCTCCACATGGAGCAACAGGTTCTGGAGATGGGCATCCGCACGGCGTATACCATTGCCCGGGCCGAGAGCCCCGGGATGAATATCGTTTTTTCAAGCGCCTGTTATCAATTTGGTGGAACCCTGACGAACAACACGCAAATCGGGGGCAAGCTGGAGAGCATGAATGTCTGGTACAAGCAGATCGTTTCTGGGTAAGGGGCCGAGTTTCAGGCTGGATTTCACCTATTCCATTTGGTGGAATCTGCTGCTGATTACGACGGGCTCCGCTCTGCTGGCCGTTGCCTTCAAGAGCCTGGCAGTGCCCCAAGGTCTGGTGACCGGCGGGTTGTTTGGTCTGGCTTCGCTCCTGTACTACGTGACGGGGTTGAGCACACCCGGCTGGTTGTACATGCTGTTGAATATCCCGCTGTTCATCTTTGCCTGGGTGAAGGTCAGCAGGCGTTTTTTCTACTACAGCGCCTTTGCCATGATCGCCACCACGGTCTTCTATGAGCTTCTGACAATCTCCATGCCCGTGAAGAATCAGTTGTACGCCAGTGTGGCGGCCGGGGTGCTTGCGGGATTTGGTGCGGGCATCGTGCTCAGGTCGCTGGGCTCCAACGGCGGACTGGATGTGATCGGGGTTTACCTCTTTCAGCGATACAATATCGGTATCGGCAAGGTGTATCTGGCGTTCAATGCGGTTCTGTATGGGTTGAGCCTAGCCTATCTTTCATTGGACTTGATCATTGCGTCGCTGATCATGGTGTTCGTCACAACCGTAGTCATGGAAAACACGCTGTCCATGTTTAACCAACGCAAGGTTGTGTTCATCATTTCCACTGCTGCTGACGAGATCAGCCGTGACATCCTGCATTCCCTGAAGCAGAGCGCGACGTTCCTCAGGGGATTCGGGGCTTTTTCGCGTCAGGAGAAGAATGTGCTGATGACGGTGGTCAATAATCTGCAGTTGAAGAAGCTGGAAGAAATCACCTTTGGGCATGACGAAAAGGCCTTGTTCATCGTGGAGAACACCTTCTCGGTGCTGGGCTCGAGCTTTTCCAGAAGAAAGATCTATTAGGGATGCTGTAAAGGGCCTTGTGGACAAGTCCAAGGGACTCGGGTCAAAAGCCCGGGTCCCTTTTCTCGTGGGGCACTGACGATGCCTGCACCGTGGGCGGCGGCCGTGCGAGCGGCGGAGCAGTAGGGGCGAAGCGGATTCCCTCGAGACGTCAAGGTCCCAGCCATCTGCTGATGACGGCGGTCAGATGCTCAATCTGCAGCGGTTTGACGAGGTAATCGTTCATGCCGATCGCAATGAAGGTGTCCCGGTCTCCCGGCATGGCATAGGCGGTCAACGCCACGATGGGAATCGGGGTATTGTGTGCCCCGGTTTTCCCCGAGCGGATGGCCCTGGTTGCCTCCACCCCGTCCATGATCGGCATCTGGATGTCCATCAGCACCAGGGAGTAGTCGGTTTCAGCCAGTGACTTGAGAGCTTCGGCTCCGTTGGTGACGGCATCGGCGCGATAGCCCGCCTTTTCCAGGATGGCCTTGGCCGCTATCCGGCTGACCGTGTCGTCTTCCACCAGCAGGATCGGCTTATGGACGTCGATACGCCCCGTCACAGAGGCCGGGGGTTGGGCTATGGCAGCCATTGCGTCCCCTCTTCCAAACGGGAGGCATAAGTGGAAGGTTGTGCCCACCCCGGGCTTGCTTGCCGCTTCGACATGGCCTCCCATCAAGGTCACCAGTTGGCGCACGATGGACAGCCCCAGCCCCGCGCCCTGGTAGAGCCGACCATACCCGCCGTCAGCCTGGACAAAGGGGTCGAAGAGTTTGTCGATGCCGCTTTCATCCATGCCTATCCCGGTGTCGGATATGGAAAACAGGAGCCGACAGTTTTGCGGTTCCTCACAGGGAAGTGGATACACCTCGAGTCGGACCTCGCCCTTGTCCGTGAATTTGATCGCGTTTCCAATCAGGTTGTTGATGATCTGCTGGAACCGCATGACATCGCCGACGACGTCGTGCGGGACGGCGTCGTGGACAAAGAAATTGCAGTTGATGTCCTTTTGTTGGCATGAAGGGGCAAACAACTGTGCTGTAAACAACAGCGCTTGCTGAAGGTTGAAGGGCTCTTTTGTGAGGCTGATCTTGCCTGCCTCGATTCTGGTCAGATCAAGGATGTCCCCCAGAAGGTTGGTCAGGCGCCTGGCCGACTGGATAGCCAGCTCGATGTATTCCTCCTGCTCCTGATTCAACGGCGTCGTCTGGAGCAGCTGGTGCATGCCCACAATGCCGTTGAGGGGGGTCCTGAGCTCGTGGCTCATGTTGGCGAGAAAGAGGGTCTTGGCATGGTTGGCGGCCTCGGCATTGGCCTTTTCCCGGGCGAGTTCCGTTTTTTGCAGCAGCAGACGCTCGTGGGCCTGGCTCAGTTTGGTCACCATTTTGTTGTAGGCCTTGCCGATTTCCAGCATCTCCGAGGGCAGCTTTCCAACTCCCACGGAGGCTTCGGGGTCTCCTCGGCCAAGGCTGTTGAAGGCCTGCTGGAAATGCTCCGTGGCCGCGGCGAGCAGGTCGTCTTTGCTCAGCACGGTGATGCAGATCCAGTCCATGGAATGCAGGTTGACCCAGTAGATTTGGTATTCGCCTTTGTCGGTTTTGGAGGGGCGGGTGCCCGATTGCAGCTCAAACAGTTCCCACGGATCGACGTCGGCAAACGCTGTATGGAGGTCTCTGAAGTTTGTCAGGGCTTGCTCTCCCTTGGCCATGTTACGGCACTCCACGCCCTGGCTGCTGGAAATGACCGTGCCGTCGCATAGCACCACGCAGGTCAGTTGCGACTTGCGCGTGGGAGCCAGGATGGTGGGGCGGATAAGATTCCCCACGCGCACATCGATACTCCACAGGCCGATGAATTCATCGGCCACATAGACCGGGATCGAGGCCGCAATGATCAATCCCTGCCCGGCATAATCGATGTGCGGCGGGGCCCAGCGCACTGTCCGTTCGGGATTCGCCTGGGGGTTGACCGAGGCGTATGTATGGTAATCCGACCATTGAAAGTCCGGAGTGATGGCCGTGATCTGGTCGATGTACGGAGACTGCAGGGCCGTGTTCGTGATGTCCTGATAGTAGACGCAGACCGTGCCTGGCAGGCGTTCTTGCAGGGTCATGAGCATGGACCCCATGTTCTTGTGGCAATAGAGCCGGTATCTGGCGGCCGGGTCTTGCGCCATCTCGGGGGGCCAGGAATAGCTCAACGCGTCCTTGGGCAGCGTCCCCGTTCTGAAGGCCTCCAGGTCAGGAAGGCTCAGGAAAAAACCATCCTCGCCCACGCCAAAGCCCTTGTCTTCCAGCCAGGCGTTGATGGCCTTGGGGTCGTCGGGTGTGATCTTGAAAAGCTCCAGCGTATGGCAGGCAAGATAATGCAGGGTGTCCTTGACCCGATCCAATTCGCACGAGATGACCCTCGCAACGGCTTTGAGTTGTGTCTGTATTTGTTGCAACTCGAGCATCGATGTTCCTCGCATGGCGAGTCATTTTGCCGGCGCTTTCCTGAGGTGATGAGCGGGGCGGCTTAGATGCTCCCCATAGTAATTCAATACGCACATCAGGACCAGTGTCGTTTGCTGCTTTGGCGTTGGGCAGGGCAAAAGATCTCTTTGGCCGGTGGGGCTGCCGTTGCGTTGGGAAAGCGCAGGAAGGGCATTCAAGAGGTCGTAACGTTGATTCCTTCCAACTCCACTAACGATTTTCATGGGGATTCAGGCGGTTGGCGGGGGAATTTTTCGTGGGCTTGGAGTGAGTATTGTGTCCGCTCTGTGTTTGGCGGTCCAGGCAGGGAGGGGGCTTGTGGCACGATCAACCACTGCCGTGCCACAAGACAATGACTGTCATAGCAGCTGTCTCTCCTGCTCCTGGCTATGTATTTTATTTGTTGAAGTTGTTCTCCTCGGATGGATCATCATGATCCCCTTTTGTGATTGTGATAATGTTCGCAAATGATATGAATTGATTGTGGTTGACTGCCCAGCAGGAAGTATATAGAGGACTCAGTCTCGCAAAGAGATCTTATATTTATGTTCGTCATTTCGATGTCCAGACCTGTCATGCCTCGTTCTGTTCTTCATAAATAAGACCATAATTTCAGATCAAGAGCCTTTAAAAAAGGCGTTTGCTGCGCGTTGCGAGACACGCGTTGTTTCAATGTTTGTGTCGATATTGTCGAAATGTCAGGAATTATATGAAAAATATGTGCTATATCACTGGCAAATTTTCCCCCTGCTACTGAAAAAGGATTTTTGATGGAATCAAATGCTATTATAGCCGCCAACTCAAAAGGCACTGCTTGTACAGAGATAGTATTTACCTGACACTGCCGCCCTTGGCGGGGTGATTTTTAGGCAGCGTTTTTGGCTGCCTTTTCCTTGGTCTTTTCATCTTTGGGCAGACCGTCCAAGAAGGCTTGGTT